>Ga0207710_10000198_pt1 | contig 56537 bp, 53 predicted proteins | sample KBSS24metaG_FD_184400 | JGI IMG/M metagenome (GOLD analysis project Ga0207710, IMG submission 184400) | Switchgrass rhizosphere microbial communities from Kellogg Biological Station, Michigan, USA - KBS S2-4 metaG (SPAdes) (version 2) | ecosystem: Host-associated > Plants > Roots > Rhizosphere...
CGGCGCCAGCGTCGCCACCGACGCCTCGATCCGCACCTGGTCGTTGCCCTTGCCGGTGCAGCCGTGGGCGATCGTGTCGCAGTTGGTGCGGCGCGCGTACTCGACCGCCAGCTGGGCGATCAGCGGCCGGCCGAGCGCAGTGAAGAGCGGGTAGCCGTTGCCGTAGATGGCGTTGGCCTTGATCGCCGGGGCCAGGAACTCGGCGGCGAAGCGCTCGCGGGCGTCGACCACGTGGCACTCGAGCGCACCGAGCCGCTTCGCCTTCTCCTCGATCACCGTGTAGTCCTCGCCGGGCTGACCGAGGTTGACGGTGAGGCAGACCACCTCCGCCTCGTAGTGGTCCTGGATCCACTTCAGCATCACGCTCGTATCGAGCCCGCCCGAGTAGAGCAGCAGGACGCGATCGACGGTGGCGGGATCCGCCTCGTAGCTGGCGGTGGGCTGGAAATGCGGCGCGTCAGTGCTCACGGGCCGGGAAGTCTGTCATGCGACTGGCCCCAAGGCCGTCTGACCAAGCAGGCGGTCCTCAAGGGGCTTCGATACCGCCCGCTCCGCCTTCTTCTTCCAACGGTTCTTCTTCTTCCACCGGCGGTTCTTCTTCCGTTTCTTCTTCGCTGGTCGTCGGTTCCGTCGTCGTGGTTTCGGTCGTGGTCGGCTCGGTGGTCGTGGTGCTGCTTTCCGTCGTCGTCGGCAGCGTCGTCGTCGCTTCGCTGGACGAAGTCGTCGAGCTGCCGTTGTCGTTGCCGGCGATCACGACGATCGCGATCACCAAGCCGACGATCACCGCGATCAGGCCAGCGACGAGTAGGCGCATGTTGCCGCGGGGACGACCGTCGCCAGGGCCTCCCGGCCCGCGATCTTCCGGCCCCATCAGCCGAGTCGGGTCCTCGTGCATCAGTCCCCCGGCCCGAGGATCGCGTCGAGGATCGCGGTCGGGTCCTCGATCCGGAAGCCTTCGCGCAGCTTCGCTTCGATCTCCCGCCTGCTGTAGCCGGAGACGGCCATCTGCGTGGCCAGAAGGCGGGCGCCGGCGGCGCCGTCAGAGCGGTGCGGCTCGTCGGCGGGCGGTGCCGCGGTCGCGCCGGTCGGCTCCGGTGCCGGTGGTCCCGGGTAGCTGGCGACCGGGTCGTCCTGAAGCTCTCCTGCTCGATCGGGATCCGGGACCGGCCAGGGGGCTGGCCCGGCCGCCGGCTCGGGGTGCGGGACGGCTGCGAGGTGCTTGGCGCGGGGGCCGGAGGCCTCGCCACTTCCCGCAGGGCTCGCCTCCTCTGGCTCGGCCGCGGCTGGCGGTCGCCCCGCAGCCGCCGGCTGCCGGCCGTTGCTGCTCGCCTGTGGGCCAAGTTCGGCGTGACGCAGGGACTCCAGCAGGCGTGCCGCTTCGCGCCGAACTGCCTCAGCCTCGGCCTGAAGCGCATCCGCGGTCTCCAAGAGCGCCTGCAGGCGCGCGGCGGCGACGCGGTCGGCCTCCGCTTCGGCCTCGGCCAGATAGCGCTTTGCGTTGGCGTCGGCTTTGTCGATCAGCGCCGCGGCGGCTCGCTCGGCCGCCTCGATGATCGAGGTCACCCGCTCCGCCGTCTCCGGATCGTGCCTGCGGTCCTTGCGGCTCACGCGGGCAACCCTAGACGTTCCCAGGCCACGCGTCGGCACCTAGCCACGCTATGCGTGGGCTAATGCAGGCGCGCGATGCTGGCGGCGATCAATTCGACCGCCCGATCCAGATGCTCGGACTCGATCGTCAGCGGCGGCAACAGCCGCAACGTCGAAGGGTTCGGCACGTTGACGACGAGGCCACGTTGGAGCAGGTCCGCTCCGATCGTGGCGGCATCGATGCCCTCGACGAGGCCGACGCCGATCATCAGACCCCTCCCCCGCACCTCCTCGACCCCGTCGAGCTCGCCGAGGCGACCTCGCAGCGTCTCCCCCAGCTCCCGCACGCGCCGGAGCAGCGTCGGGTCGTCGACGACGGCGATCACGGCCAGGGCGGCGGCGGTCGCGACTGGCCCGCCGGCGAAGGTCGAGCCGTGGTCGCCGGGCTCCAGTACCTCGCCGGCTGCCGGCGAGGTCACGCAGGCGCCGATCGGCATGCCGCCGCCGAGTGCCTTGGCGGTCGTCATCACATCGGGACGAACCGGCGTCTGCTGGTAGGCCCAGAGCGAGCCGGTGCGGCCCATCCCGGTCTGGATCTCGTCGAAGATCAGCAGGGCGCCACTCTCGTCGCAGGCCTCGCGGGCGGCGAGCAGCGCCTCGTCGGCGATCGGGTGGATCCCGGACTCGCCCTGGATCGGCTCGATCAGCACCGCCGCGGTGCGCTCGCCGACCGCCTCACGCAGTGAGGCGACGTCACCGCGCGGCACCGAACGGAAGCCCGGCAGCATCGGCCCCAGCGCCTCGTTGCGGGCCAGGTTCGGGGTCGCCGAAAGCGATCCGTAGGTGCGGCCGTGGAAGTCGCTCTCGAAGCTGACGACCTCCGGCTGGGCAATGCCGCGACCGTGCGCATGCTTGCGGGCGATCTTGATCGCGCACTCGTTGGCCTCGGTCCCGGAGTTGGCGAAGAAGACCCGGCCGCCGAGGCTCGAGTCGGCGAGCCGCTGCGCCAGCCGCGCCATCGGCTCGGTGTAGAAGAGATTGGAGACGTGCATCAGGCTGGCGGCCTGCTCCTGCACCGCCGTGACCACTGCGGGGTGGCAGTGCCCGAGCGAGCAGACCGAGATCCCGGTCAAGAAGTCGAGGTACTCCTTGCCCTCCGCGTCCCAGAGCAGCGGCCCCTCCCCGCGCACGAAGTCGACCGCCCCCCGCCTGTAGGTCCGCATCAGGTACCGCTCCTCGAGCGAGCGCACCTCGTCGAGGCCGATCGCGGCCTGGGGGGCAGCGCTCACGGCGTCACCATCGTGCCGATTCCCGCATCGGTGAAGAGCTCGAGCAGGAGGCTGTGCGGCTTGCGGCCGTCGATGATGTGGGCCGACTGGGCGCCGCCGCTGATCGCGTCGACGCAAGCCTGCAGCTTCGGCCGCATGCCGCCGTCGATCCCCTCCAGCTGCACCTCGACCTCGCCGACGGTCGCCCGCGAGATCAGCGAGCCCTCCTCGGCGGGGTCGGCCAGCCAGCCCTCGACGTCGGTGAGGAAGATCGCCTTGTAGGCGCCGAGCGCGGCGGCGACCTTGCCGGCCGCCTCGTCGGCGTTGACGTTGTAGGACTGGCCCTCGCGGTCGGAGGCCGAGGAGGCGATCACCGGGATGTAGTCCTCGGCGACGTGGTTGAGGACGCCGACGTGGACGCGCTCGACGTTGCCGACGAAGCCGACCTTGTCGGCGTTCGCGACCGGCGTCACCTCGAACAGGGTCCCGTCCTCACCTGCCATTCCGACCGCGGGCTGCCCGTGCCGGTTCAGCCGCTGGACGATTTCCGAGTTGAGTTTTCCGACCAGAACCATCTTCGCCACCTCGACCGTCTCCGCGTCGGAGACGCGCAGGCCCTCGTGGAACTTGACCTCGAGGCCGAGCCGGTCCATGTAGCGGGTGATCTCGGGACCGCCGCCGTGGACGATCACCGGATTGAGCCCGACGTACTTGAGGAGGACGACGTCGGTGGCGAAGGCCTCGCGGAGGTCCTCGTCGAGCATCGCCGCACCGCCGTACTTGATCACCACCGTGCGGCCGTGGAACTCGCGGATGTACGGCAGCGCCTCGAGCAGCGTCGCGACGCTGTTGTCGACCGGGCTGCTCACGTCGTGTACTCCGCGTTGATCCGCACGTACTCGTAGCCGAGATCGGAGAACCAGACATGGGCGCGGTGCTCGCCGCGGCCGAGCCGCAGACCGATATCGGCCGTGGCGCCCTCGTTGGCGAGATCCTCGGCGTCGATCGAGTCGGCGCCGATCTCCTCGAGGTCCTCGCCGACCAGGGCGGCGCCCGCCGCCTGAGCGATCCGGCCCCAGTTGGGATCGCGCCCGTAAAGCGCGGTCTTGACCAGCGGCGAGTTGGCGATCGCCCGGGCAACGCGCTCCGCCTCGACGGCGCTGGCGGCGCCCGTGACCTCGACCCGGCCGACCCGGGTGGAGCCCTCGCCGTCGGCGACGATTTCAATCGCCAGCTGCTTGAGGACGGACTCCAGCAGCCCTTCCGGCAACGGCTTGCCGGAAGCACCGGACCCCTGCAGCAGGACGGTGTCGTTGGTGCTCATCTGGCCGTCAACGGTGATCCGGTGGAAGGAGGCGTCGACCGCGGCGGCCAGTTCGGCCGCCGGGTCGACGAGGACCGCATCGGTCTGGACGAAGCAGAGCATCGTCGCCATGTTCGGTTCGATCATCCCCGCTCCCTTCGCCTGGGCGGAAAGCGTCACCCCGCCCATTCGCAGCGTGCAGCGCTTCGGCCAGCGATCGGTAGTGACGATCGCCTCCGAGAAGGCATTGCCTCCTTGAGGCGAGAGCGAGTGCGCCGCCGTGCCGATCGCAGGCAGGACGTCGGCGATCGGCATTGGCACCCCGATCACGCCGGTCTCGGCAACCGCGACCTGCTCGGGTGCCAGGCCCAGCTCCGCTGCGGCGGTCTCACACATCGCCCAGGCGTCGGCGATCCCCTGCTCGCCGGTCTCGGCATTGGCGTTGCCGGAGTTGACGACGGCGGCACGGATTCCGCCCCGGTCGATCCGCTCGCGGCAGACCCGGATCGGCGCCGCCGCCGACGCGTTGCGGGTAAGGACGATCGCCGAGGCGACCGCCTCGGCGTCGCAGACGAGCAGACCGACGTCGGTCTTGCCGCCCCCCTTGAGCCCGCAGTGGGCACCGCCGGCCCGGAATCCCGGCGCCAGCCCGTTGGGATCAAGGATCATGGTGCTCCCTTCCGGACCCCCCCAGACCCAGCCCGGCTTAACGAAGTCCCGATCGAAGTCGTCAATCGGAAGACTTCGCTTCTCGTCCGACCCCCCAATCTTCATCCGAGACCCTCCCTCTCGTCGAGGCCGAGCATCAGGTTGAGGTTCTGGACGCCCTGGCTGGCGGCGCCCTTCCAGATGTTGTCGATCGCGCCGAAGGCGATCACCCGGCCGCGCTCCTCGACGGTCACGTAGACGTGGCACTCGTTGCTGTCGCGGACGGCGCGCAGGTTCGGCGGGCCGTCGAGCACCTTGACGAAGGGCTCGCCGTCGTAGCGCTCGCGGTAGAGCGCCTGCACCTCGTCCTTGGAGATCGGCTCGCTCACCGTGGCGAAGCAGGTCGCCAGCTCACCCTGATCGAGCGGCAGCAGGTGCGGGACGAAGACGACCGGGGCGGGGCTGCCCAGCCGGGCCAGCTCCTCTTCGATCTCGGGCCGGTGGCGATGCCCCTCGGTCTTGTAGGGAAAGGCGTTCTCGGTCATCGCCGAGAAGTGGACGAGGTCGTCGCTGGAGCGGCCGTAGCCGGAGGTGCCCTGCATGGCGTTGACGACGACGTCCTCGAGCAGGCCGCGTTCGGCCAGCGGCGCCAGGGCCAGCACGCTGGCGGTCGGGTAGCAGCCCGGGGTCGCGACCAGCTCGGCGCCGCGCAGCTCCTCGCGGTGCGTCTCGGTCAGCCCGTAGACGCCCGCGTCGAACAGCCCCGGCGCCCCGTGCTCGCCGTACCAGCGCTCGTAGGTCTCCATCGAGTCGAGCCGGAAGTCGGCGGAGAGGTCGACGACGCGGATCCCCTGGCGCCGCAGCGCCGCCACGGTCGGGGCGGCGGCGGCGTGCGGGTAGGCGACGATCGCCGCGTCGACGCCGCTGACGTTCTCGGGATCGAGCTCGGTCAGCTCCATTGGCACCCGGTAGCGCGGGTAGAGCGCGTCGAGGCGCCTGCCGGCATCGCTGCGTGAGGTCGCCGCAACCAGTTGCAGGCGCGGGTGGTCCCAGACGATCTGCGCCGCGAGGGCGCCGGTGAAGCCGGAGGCGCCGGCGACCAGCACCCGCGCCACGGGGTCGCCCTGAATTGGCTGTTGGCGTTGTTCAGCCACGCAGCGACCCGCCGATCTCTGCCAGCGCCGCCTCGATCTCGGCCCGCCGTGCGCCGACCTCCTCGTCGGTGAGGGTGCGGTCGGGGGCGCGGAACTGCAGCCGCAGCGCCAGGCTGACCTGGCCCTCCCCGACCTGCTCACCCTCGTAGCGATCGAAGATCTCGGCCGAGCGCAGCAGTTCGCCACCGGCGCCGAGCACCGCCTCGCGCACGGCGCTGGCCGAGACGTCGACGGGGACGACGACCGCGAGGTCCTGATGCACGGCCGGGAAGGTGGTGACGTCCTCGAAGGTCTCGCGCTCGGCGTTGGCGGCGGCGATCAGCGGCGCCGCGTCGACTTCGAAGGCGACGGCTGCCTCGAGGTCCCAGGCGCGGCAGACCAGCGGGTGCACCTCTCCGATCCAGCCCGCCGCGACTCCCTCGGCGCTCACCGCGGCGGCCCGACCGGGATGCAGGAACGGTTCCGCGGTGGCGACGAAGTCGAGCTCGATGCCGAGCTGTCCCGCCAGCGCTTCGAGTACCGCCTTGAGTGCGAAGAAGTCGGCGGGCTGAGCCTGCTGCCGCCAGGAAGGTGGGACCAGCGGACCAGCGGCGAGACAGGCGAAGCGGTGGCGCTCCCGCGCCGGCGCCGCCCGCTTCCCGGAAAAGTTCCCGGCGAGCGGCGCGACCGACGGATCGACCGGCCGCTGCTTGCCGTTGCCCCGCTTGGGATCTCCGTAGAGGATCTCCGCCGAGGTCGGCGGGTCCGGCGCATTGCCGGCGGCGCGCTCCAGGTATGCGGCACCCGACTCGAAAAGCGCCACCGCCTCGGCGCCACGGGCGAGATTGCGCGCAGCGGCACCGAGCAGGCCGCCGAGCAGCGTCGTCCGCATCGCCGAAAGGTCCTCCGACAGCGGGTTCGAGAGCACGATCGGCTGCGCCCGCGGGTCCTCGGCCGGGATCCGCAGCCGTGCTGGCTCACCGGGGTCGGTGAAGCTCCAGCCGACGATCTGGTCGAAGCCGAGGTCCCGCAGCGAGTCCTCGGCCCGACGCCGTAGGCGCTGCGCCCGGTTGAGGCCGCCGGGGCTGGCGGCGGCCGGCAGCGTCGTCGGCAGATGCTCGTCGAGGCCGTGGACGCGCGCCACCTCCTCGATCAGGTCGACCTCGCGGGTGACGTCGTAGTAGCGGTCGGGCGGCACAGTGACCGCGAGGTCATCCCCCGCCACCTCGACCCCGAAGCCGAGCTGCTCCAGGTAGGTGACCTGATCCGCCTGCGAGATCTCCATGCCCAATAGGCCGCCGACGCGGGCGCCGCGCAGGGTGAGCTGCCGCGGCGCCGGCGGCTCGGCGGCGACGTCGATCGTCCCCGGCACCAGCTGCGCGCCACAGAGCTCGACCAGCAGCCGCGAGGCGATCCGCTGCGCGCGCAGGCAGAGATCCGGGTGCAGTTGCTTCTCGAAGCGGGATGAGGCCTCCGAGCGCAGGCCGAGCTGCCGCGAGGTGCGAAGGATGTTGGTGCCGTTCCAGTTGGCGACCTCGAGCAGTACCCGGGTGGTCGAGTCGGAGACCTCGGAGACCTGGCCGCCCATGATCCCGGCGATCCCGGTTGGCCCGTTCTCGTCGCAGACCAGAACCGTCTCGACGTCGAGGGTGCGCTCGACGTCGTCGAGCGTGGTCATCGTCTCCCCCTCGCCCGCGGTCCGCACCGTCAACTCCCCGCCGGGGACCTTGTCGAGGTCGAAGGCGTGCAGCGGCTGTGCGGTCAGCAGCATCACGTAGTTGGTGACGTCGACGACGTTGTTGATCGGCCGCTGCCCGGCGGCGCTGAGCCGCGCCTGCAGCCAGAGCGGCGAGGGGCCGACCTCCACATCGAGGAAGGCGCGGGCGGTGAAGCGCGGGCATAGCTCGGGCACCTCGACCGTCACCGAGGCCAGCTGAGAGACCTCGCCATCGCCGTCGGCCGGCGCGTCCTCGGCCCAGGGCTCGGGCCCGAGCGAGGCCGCCGTCACAGCGTGCACCTCGCGGGCGACGCCGTAGACGCCAAAGCAGTCGGTCCGGTTCGGGGTCACCTCGATCTCGAGGACCGGCTCGGCCAGCGGCAGCACCTCGGCCAGCGCCGTGCCCGGTGCGACCTCGCCGTCGAGGACGAGGATCCCGTCCGACTCCTCGGCGACCTCGAGCTCGGAAGCCGAGAGGATCATCCCTTCCGAGGCAACCCCCCGCAGCTTCGCCTTGCGCAGCTTCTCGCCACCCGGCATCCGCGCCCCCGGCAGCGCCACCGCGACCGTCTGGCCCGCCGCCACGTTGGGGGCGCCGCAGACGATCGTCCGCTCGCCGTCGCCGGTGTCGACGGTGCAGACCCGCAGCCGGTCGGCGTCAGGGTGCTGCTCGGCGGTCAGGACGCGGCCGATCACGAAGCCCTCGCCGGAGGGCGGCCCGACCGTCTCGACCCGCTCGACCTCGGTCCCGGTCATCACCAGCCGGTCGGCCAGCGCCGCCTGCTCGAGGCCGGGGTCGCAGTACTCGCGCAACCAGCTGTACGGCACCCTCATACCCAACACCTCATGAGAACTGCTCCAGCATCCGCACGTCGTTGTCGAAGAAGCGGCGCAGATCGGGGATGCCGTGGCGCAGCATCGCCACCCGCTCGATCCCGAGGCCGAAGGCGAAGCCCTGCACCCGCTCGGCGTCGTAGCCGTTGTCGGCGACGAAGCCGAGCACGTTGGGGTCGACCATGCCGGCGCCGAGGATCTCGATCCATCCCTGCCCCTTGCAGAGGTTGCAGCGCTCGCCACCGGCCAGCTCACCGCTGCCGCCGCACTGGAAGCAGGAGACGTCGACCTCGACGCTGGGCTCGGTGAAGGGGAAGAAGTGCGGCCGCAGGCGCAACTCGCGCTCGGCGCCGAAGATCGCCCGGCACATCGCCAGCAGCGTCCCCTGCAGGTCGGCGAGGGTGATTCCCTCGGCGATCGCCAGCCCCTCCATCTGGTGGAACATCGGGCTGTGGGTGGCGTCGGAGTCGCGCCGGTAGACCTTGCCGGGGACGACGATGAAGATCGGCGGCTCCTGGCTCTCCATTGCCCGAACCTGCATCGGCGAGGTGTGGGTGCGCAGCAGCACCTCGGGGTGCGACTGCACGTAGAAGGTGTCCTGGAGCATCCGCGCCGGGTGGCCGGGCGGGTGGTTGAGGGCGGTGAAGTTGTAGTAGTCGTGCTCGATCTCCGGCCCCTCGGCGACCTGGTAGCCGAGCCCGACCATCACGTCCTCGAGCAGCCGCGTCGTGCGGGCGATCAGGTGCGTGTGGCCGACCGGCCGCGGCGGCGCCCCCGGCAGGGTGACGTCGACGCGGTCGCTGGCCAGACGCGCATCCAGCTCGCTGGCGTCGAGCTGCTCGGCCCGCTCCTCGAGCACCGCTTCCAGCTCCTTGCGGGCGCGGTTTGCAGCGCCGCCGACGGGGCCGCGTTCCTCCTGCGACAGCTCGGCGATCCCACGCAGGATCGTCGTCAGCTCGGCTTTGCGGCCGAGCAGGCGGACCCGCAGCTCCTCCAGCTCCGCGGTCGAGCCCGCGGCCGCGATCGACGCCGCCCCCTCGCCCCTGATCTCCTCGATCCGCTCGAGCATCAGCGCTGATCCTCCGGCATGGCGGGCGACGATAGCCGCTGCGCGGCGATCGCAGCCGCGGCGGCGACGTTCAGCGACTCGGCGCCCGGCCGCAAGGGGATCGTCACCTGCGCTTGGCAAGCCTCGAGCACGGTCTCCGGCAGCCCCTCGCGCTCCGCGCCAAGGCAGATCGTGGCGGCCCCGATGAGGGAGTCGAGTCCGTCGCCGCCGTGGGCGACGAGGGCCACCCGCGGCGCCGGCGTCTCCCCCACCGCGGCCTGCAGCAGCGGCTGCGCGAAGACCGCGCCCATGCTGGCCCGCACCGCCTTCGGCCCGAACGGGTCGGCGCAGTCGGGCCCGAGCGCGACCGAGCCGCCGAGCAGCGAGCGGGCGCTGCGGACGATCGTGCCGACGTTGCCCGGGTCGCCGACCCCGTGCAGGTAGAGGCAGGGCGGCTCGGCCCGCTCCGCCCAGCGCAGCGACCAGACCGCGATCGCCCGCGTCCCCGAGCCCAGCGCCGAGACGCCCGACAGCAGCTCCGGCTCGACCTCCTCGCCGCCCAGCGGCTCGGCCAGGCCAGACCCAGCGGCGACGAGCAGGAAGCGCGGCTCCGCGCCCGCCGCCAGCCCGGCCTCGACCAGGTCCTCGCCCTCGGTGGCGAACAGCCCCTCGCGCTCGCGATGCTTGCGCTCGCGCAGCTTGCGAACCAGCTTCAGCTTCTCGTTGTTGGGGCTGACGATCATCGGCGGTTTCTTCGGGTCGGCGGTTTCTTCTCCTGGGATGCCCAGACAAACAAAAAGCGGGCCGTCTTCACGGCCCGCCCGGGAGAGTGAGGTGTCGCAAGCGCGGCTAGGCGGCCGCGCCCTCCCGGGCTAGCTCCACAAATCGGCGGAAGGCCTCGCGATCGCTGACGGCGATCTCGGCGAGCATCTTGCGATTGACCTCGACTTCGGCCTTCTTGAGGCCGTACATCAGGTCCGAGTAGCTCATGCCCTCGAGCCTGGCGGCAGCGTTGATGCGGGTAATCCAAAGCCTGCGGAAGGTGCGCTTGCGGTTGCGCCGGTCGCGGTACGCGTACATGCCCGACCGCTGCACCTGCTCTTTGGCGAACCGGTACGAGGAATGCTTGCGGCCGAAGTAGCCCTTCGCTTCCTTGAGGACCTTGCGCCGCTTCTTGCGGGCGTGGACGGACCGTTTGACGCGGGCCATCTACTTTTCCCCCAGCAGCGCCCGTACCGTCGGCGCGTCCTGCGGCTTGATGTCGACCGGTTTCGCCATCTTCCGCTTCCGCTTCGGCGACTTCTTCTCCAGGATGTGGCTGGAGTACGCACGCCGACCGCGCAGTTTGCCGGTGGCGGTCTTCTTGAAGCGCTTCTTGGCGCCCGAATGGGTTTTCATCTTCGGCATCGGGACGGGTATTGAAGCAGACGGCGCGACCTGACAGGTCGCCCGAGTACGCTGGCGCCGCGATGCGGATCCTCTACGTGGTCGGGACGCGGCCCAACTTCGTCAAGACGGCACCGGTGATCGCCGCGCTGCGCCGCCGCCTGCCAGACAGCACGCACACGATCGTCCACACCGGCCAGCACTACGACCGGCTGATGTCGGAGGTCTTCCTCGAGGAGCTGGGCGTCCCCGCCCCCGACCACATGCTCGAGGTCGGCTCCGGCAGCCACGCCGCGCAGACCGCCCGCACGATGGAGCGGCTGGAGCCGGTCCTGCTCGCGGAGGAGCCCGAGCTGGTCGTCGTCCCAGGCGACGTCAACTCGACCCTGGCCGCGGCCCTGACCGCGGTCAAGCTCGGCATTCCCGTCGCCCACGTCGAGGCGGGCCTGCGCAGCTTCGACATGACGATGCCGGAGGAGGTCAACCGGATCGTCGCCGACCGCTTCGCCGAGCTGCTCTTCCTGCACAGCGAGGAGGCGGTCGCCAACCTCCGCGCCGAAGGGATCCCCGACGAGCGCATGCACATGGTCGGCAACACGATGATCGACACCCTGGTCGCGCTGGAAGCGCGCTTCCGCGATGCCGGCAGCGCCGCCCGCCTCGGCGTCGCGCCCGGCGAGTACCTGCTCGTCACCCTGCACCGACCCGCCCTCGTCGACGGGCCGCTGCTGCCGGAGACGGTTGCCCAACTGACCGCGCTGGCGCGCGAGATGCCGGTCGTCTTCCCGGTCCACCCACGCACCCGCAAGATGATGGAGGCAATCGAGGGCGACCACCCGGGGCTGCTGCTCAGCGAGCCGCTCGGCTACCTCGACTTCCTCTCGCTGCTCGCCGACGCCGGCGCCGTCCTCACCGATTCCGGCGGCATCCAGGAGGAGGCGACCTACCTCGGCATCCCCTGCTTCACGCTCCGCGACAACACCGAGCGGCCGGTCACCGTCAGCGCCGGCACCAACGTCCTACTCGGGCTCGACCCGACCGCGATCGCCGGCATCCCGGCGGCCCTTGCCGGACGCGGCGGCCCGCCGCCGGAGCCGCCGCCCCTCTGGGACGGCCACGCCGCCGGGCGGATCGCCGACGTGATCGCCACTTGACGCTAGGGTTCCTCATCAATAGTGAGTAGTAGTGAAATAAGAGCCTCTTCCGTGATCCCCGCCCCCACACCCCCCGACGAGGAGCGCCGCATCGCCGCGCTCCACGCCCTGCGGATCCTCGACACCGAGCCGGAGGCTCGCTTCGACCGCATCACCCGTCTCGCCCAGCGGCTCTTCGGCTCATCGATCGCGACCTTCACCCTGGTCGACTCGGAGCGCCAGTGGTTCAAGTCGGCCCAGGGCGCGAGCGGCTGCGAAGACTCGCGCGACGTCTCCTTCTGCGCCCACGCGATCCTCGACGGCGAGACGATGGTGATCGAGGACGCGACCCTCGACGAGCGCTTCGCCGACAACCCTCTGGTGGTCGGCGACCCCAACATCCGCTTCTACGCCGGCCACCCGGTCTCCGCCCCGGGTGGCGAGCGGATCGGCACCCTCTGCGTGATCGACGACTCGCCGCGCCCGACTGTCGACTTCGACGCCGAAGCCCTGCGCGAACTGGCGGAGATGGCCGAAGCCGAGATCGCCTCGCTGTCGCTGGCGATCGGCGACGAGCTGACCGGCCTCTCCAACCGGCGCGGCTTCGAGATGCTCGGTGAGCGGCTGCTGAGCGCGGCGCGGCGGCTGCAGCTGCCGGTGGCGGCGGTCTACGCCGACATCGACAACATGAAGCCGATTAACGACGGGCTTGGCCACGAGACCGGCGACCGGGCGATCGCCGAGGTCGCCCGCCTCCTCGAGGACAACCTGCGCGGCTCCGACCTGATCGCCCGGCTGGGTGGCGACGAGTTCTGCGCAATCCTGGTCGGCGCCGCCGCGGCCGAGGCGGCGACCGCGCTGGCCCGCTTCGGCGAAGCGCTTGGCGAACGCAACGCCGCCACAGAGGAGCCGTTCCAGCTCTCGGTCAGCCTCGGCTTCTCCGAAGCGAACCCCATCGGCGATGCGACTCTGGAGCGCCTGGTCGCCGACGCCGACCTGGCAATGCTGTCAACGAAGCGATCGACGAAGCTGAGCCGCAGCGAAACCGCCCGCGGCGGTTAGGCCTCGGCGGCGCCGGCGTCGGGCGCGGGCGTGGCGTCTGCGTCGGACTCCGGCGTGGCCTCGGCATCCGGCGTGGGAGCGGCGTCGGGCGCAGGCTCGGCGCCGGCGTCTGGCGCGGCCTCGGCGGCGCCGTCGCCGTTGCCTTTGACCGCCAGAGCCTCTTTGCTCGGCGCCAGCAGCATGCTCATGTTGCGCCCTTCCTGCAGCGGCTCGGACTCGATCGTCGCCAGGCCGCCAAGGTCCTCGTAGAGCTTCTGCAGCAGCGCCCGGCCGCGCTCCGGGTGGGCCTGCTCACGACCGCGGAACATGATCGTGATCTTGACCTTGTCGTGGTGCTTGAGAAAGCGTTCGACGTGGCCCTTCTTGGTCCGGTAGTCGTTGTCGGCGATCTTCGGACGCAGCTTGATTTCGCGGATGTTGACCTGCTGCTGGTGCTTGCGCGCCTGCTTCTGCTTCTGCTCCTGCTCGTATTTGTACTTCGAGTAGTCGAGCAGGCGAGTGACCGGCGGCTTCGAGTTGGGCGCCACCTCGACCAGATCGAGATCGGCCTCCTGAGCGCGTTTCAGCGCCTCCGAGGTATCGACGATCCCGAGCTGCTCGCCGTCGGCGCCGATCAGGCGCACCTGCGGAACGCGGATCCGTTCGTTGATCCGCGTCGTGTCGCGCTCTGGTGGGCGCCGATCGAACCTGCGCGGAACCGGCACTATCGAGAGGACTGGTGGAGCTTCAAGGGGACGAGTCGGGACAAGGGCACGGGTCGCTCAGCGACGGCGATGATTTTGCGTGCCGGCAGTCAAGTAGTACGGAGTATAGAGCCCGCGGGCTCCTCGCACAGGCAAGCTCACGACCGGCCCGTCTCGGCGGCGACGCGAGCGCCGAACTCGGCGACGGTCATCTTCCCCAACTCGCCCTCGGCGTGAGAGCGAACGGCGACGCCGTCGCCCTCCATCTCCTCGTCGCCGACGACGAGCATGTAGGGGTAGCGGCCCAGTTCGGAGTCGCGGATCTTGCGGCGGATCGACTCGGAGCGATCGTCGACGTCGGCGCGGACGCCGGCCTCGACCAGGCGCGCCACTGTGGCGGCGGCGTACTCGTTGTGGCGGTCGGCGATCGGCAGGACGATCGCCTGCACCGGGGCGAGCCAGACCGGGAAGCGACCGGCGTAGTGCTCGATCAGGATCCCGGCGAAGCGCTCCATCGAGCCGAGCAGGGCGCGGTGGATCATCACCGGCCGGTGGCGGGCGTCGTCGGCCCCCGTGTAATAGAGGTCGAAGCGCTCGGGCATCTGAAAGTCGAGCTGGCAGGTGCCGCACTGCCAGGAACGGCCGAGCGCGTCGGTGACGTGGAAGTCGATCTTCGGCCCGTAGAAGGCGCCGTCGCCAGGATGCAGCTCGTACTCGCGGCCCTGGCGCTCCAGCGCTTCGGCCAGCGCCGCCTCGGCTTTGGCCCACTGCTCCTCGCTGCCCATCGACTTCTCCGGCCGGGTCGAGAGCTCGACGCGGACGTCCTCGAATCCGAAGCGGGCGTAGAGCTCGTCGATTGCCTCGCAGATGCTCGCCACCTCGTCGGTGATCTGCTCCTCGGTGCAGTAGACGTGGGCGTCGTCCTGGGTGAAGGCGCGCACCCGCAGCAGCCCATGCAGGACGCCCTCGCGCTCGTTGCGGGAGACGCGGCCGAACTCGGCCAGGCGCAGCGGCAACTCGCGGTAGGAATGGCGGTCGGAGCCGTAGACGAGGCAGGCGCCGGGGCAGTTCATCGGCCGCAGCGCGAAGCGCCGGTCGTCGTCTTCCATGAAGTACATCTCGTCGCGGTAGTTGTCCCAGTGCCCGGAGCGGTGCCAGAGCTCCTCGTCCATCACCTGCGGAGTCGCGATCTCCTTGTATCCGCGCTTGCGGAGCTGCTCCTGGACCTCAGCCTCGATCAGGTGCAGCAGCGTCGTGCCGTTGGGCAGCCAGAACGGCATCCCCGGCGCCTCACGGAGCAGCATGAAGAGGCCGAGCTGGGGACCGAGGCGGCGGTGGTCGCGTTCCTTGGCCTGCTCGAGCCGCTCGAGGTGCTGCTCGAGGTCCTTCTTGGAGAAGAAGGCGGTGCCGTAGATCCGGGTCAGCGGCTCGCGGTTCTCGTCGCCGCGCCAGTAGGCGCCGGCCACCGAGTTGAGCTTGATCGCTTTGATGCGGCCGGTCGAGGGGCCGTGAGGGCCGCGGCAGAGATCCTCAAAGGGGCCGTTGCGGTAGAGCGAGACGGTCTCGACGCCCTGGTCGCGGACGAGGTCCTCGATCAGCTCGACCTTGAACGGCTCGTTCTGGGAGCCGAACTGCGCGATCGCCTCGCCCGGCGTAACGTCGCGCCGCTCGAAGCGCTCGTCGGCGCCGATGTGCTCGCGCATCTTCGCCTCGATCTTCTCGAGGTCGTCCTCGTTGACCTTGACCCCGGCGGGGAACTCGAAGTCGTAGTAGAAGCCGGACTCGATCGGCGGCCCGATCGTCACCCGGGTGCCGGGATAGAGCTCCTGGACCGCCTCGGCCATCACGTGGGCGGCGTCGTGGCGGATCAGCTCCAGCGCCTCGGGGTCGCGGTCGGTGACGATCGCCACCCCGGCCCCGTGCTCCGGCAGCGGCGCCGAGAGATCGCGCAGCTCACCGTCGACCTTGATCGCCAGGGCCGCCTTCGCCAGCCCTGGCCCGATCGCCGCGGCGGCGTCGGCCCCGCTGGCGCCAGCGGGCAGCTCCAGCGGCGTGCCGTCAGGCAGCGTGACGACGATCATCTCGGTCCCGGCCTCCATGGGCGCCATGGTAGGCGCTGCGTGCCCGCGCCGCGTCGTCGGGGGCGGCGTCAGAGCGCGACACTCAGCGCGCCGAACCCTGGCGCGCCTGCCGCACGGCGATCAGCGGACAAGGACTCTGACCGCTGACCGGATGGGCCGATTCCCACAGTACGTAGGGGACCGCGACCCGCTTCGGGACGAAGCCCGGGAACGGCTCCTCGGGACCGACCATGCCAGCACCCCCGCTCGACTGCGCGGCATCGACCCAGGTGATCACGTAACGGACTCCGGGCGGAGGCTCCTGCCCGGCTTCGTCGTCGGCTTTGATGCAGACCCGTCCGCCGCGCAGCTCCCAGGCGACGTAGGGCGTGCCCTGTTCGTCGAGGAGCAGCTGCCGCGGCGCCAGCGCCAGCACCGATCCGTCGGCGACCAGCGGCCGCATCTCGGTCAGCGCCGGCGAGTAGGTGGTCGGCCCGACCGGGGCGTTGGCCAGCGCCAGCAGCGAGCAGGCTCCCGCCGCGATCAAAAACACCCCGACAGCGCCCCCCGCGAGCGGCGAGCCAGGGCGCCCAGACGGAGTTGCGGTTCCTTTTCCCCCGTACAGCGGGAAAAGGCGCCACAACTCGGGCAGCAGTGGCAGCAGGATCGTCAGGGCAACGACCGGCGAGGCGATCTCGATCGCCTTGGCGGCGGTGTACGGGGTGCCGCCGAGGCGGGCGGCGGCATAAGCGAGAAGCGCCGCGCCGAGGCCGGCGAGCACCGCCCACTCGCGCCGGCGCCAGCAGCGCAGAACGCCCCAGGCGAGCAGGACGAGTCCGAAGGCGATGCCGAGGTAGTAGGCGAGCGCCGGCACGGCGCCGTCGCCCGGAGCGAGGCGGAAGTCTCCCGAGGGCCAGATCCCCAGCGCCTCGAAGGGCGAGACCTGGCCGAAGAGGTTGCCGAGGCCGGGACCGTTGGGGTCGAAGGTCTCGAAGTTGTGGAAGTCGATCATGCGGCCTAGCTCGGGGGCTGCCAGGACCAGGAAGGCGAGCAGGGCTAGGAGCACGGACTGAACTGCTTTGGGACCGAGCGGTTGGGCCGCGGGTCCTGTCGTGGTGGTCTCCCCCATGTGCTCGGGCGCTCCGCGCCCTGCGCTATGGGGGACCCCCACCACCACGCCACCCGCGGCGCGAGCGGCTCGACCGGCAACCCACTCCGCCAGCAGCCAGATAACCGCGGCTCCTCCGAGCCAGATCAGGCCCGGGAAGCTGTAGGTGTAGACGCTGCCGACTGCCAGGAGTGCGGCAGGGACGTAGCGCAGGGGCAGATCTCTCCAGTCCGGGTCTCGGGACCCGGCTCGGAGCGCCAAGACGAATGCGAGCAGGAAGAGCGCTTGCATCGTCTCCTTGAAGGCTCCCTGGGCGAAGTAGGAGGCGACTACGTAGGCGAGGCCGACGACTAGGGCGCCGGCGGTGCGGGGGATTGCCGGGAGGTCGCGGAAGGCGGTGAGCGCCGTCAGCGGGGCGATCACCGCGGTGGCGACGGTAATGCCGCTGAAACCCTGGACGAGGCCGATGCCGAGGCCCTTGTTCAGGGCGACGACGACGGAGTGCGGACCGAGCGGGTAGCCCTGGGTGAGGAGCTGGGTCGGCTGGCCGTGAGCGAGGCGGTCGGCGGCGAGCAGGTGCTGGGACATGTCGGGGTTGAAGCTGGTCCCGAGGATGCCGAAGTGGCCTTCGACGGCGAAGGGGATCGAGGCGGCGAGCAGGGCGAGGAGCACGACCGGCGCGCCGACCCACAGAGCCTCCCTCCCACCCCAGCCCGGCCCAACGCCGGTCGCCTGTCCCCGGGAAAGGGACCACAGGTAGACGAGCGAGGCAATCGTCAGCACCGCGACCACGACAGCCGAGCCGACGCCGTCGCCGGCGATCCGGACCGTGGCCCAGCAGACGGCCACGAGCAGGGCCAGGCCGACGGCCGGCGCCAGCCAGGACCAGCGGCGGGCGCCGCAGAGGGCAAGCGCTGCCTGGCCGATCGCCAGCGAGGCGACGACGATCGCGAGAACGGCTGCGTAGGTGGCGACCACGAGGCGGCGAGCCTAGTCTGTGGTCATGGCGTTCGCTCCCCCAGCCCGCCACCTGCTGCGCGCCAAGGACCTCGCCGACGGGCGCTATGCGGAGCCGCTCACGGTCGACGACATGGCTCGGGCGGCCGGCCTCTCGCGCGCCCACTTCAGCCGCGAGTTCCGCCGCGCCTTCGGCGATTCTCCCCACGGCTACCTGCTGACCCGCCGGCTTGAGCGGGCGGCGGCGCTGCTGCGCACGACCGACCGCAGCGTCGCCGAGATCTGCCTCGCGGTCGGGTTGCAGAGCATCGGCTCCTTCACGACCAGCTTCAAGCGCGCCTTCGGCGCCTCGCCGACCGCCTACCGCGCCCAGTTCCCGCCGGCCGCGGCCTTCGCCGTCGTGCCCGCCTGTGTCGTCCGCGCCTACGGCCGCCCACAACACCGCACGTTTCGAGAAGACAGCGCGCCGTCCCGCTCCTAGCATCGCCGGCGAGCTGAATCTCAACGACCAGGAGGCAACGATGATCAAGATCGCCAACGCACAGCTGTGGGTGCACGACCAGGAGGAGGCCCTCGCCTTCTACACCGAGAAGCTCGGCATGGAGGTGCAGACCGACGTCACCCTGCCCGAGATGGGCGACTTCCGCTGGCTGACCGTCGGCCCCGCCGACCAGAAGGATTTCTCGATCGTCCTGATGGCGATCCCAGGCGAGCCGGTGATGGACGGGGCGACCGCCCGCCAGGTCGAGGACCTGATGGCAAAGGGCTTCGCGGGCACCGTCTTCCTCACCACCGAGGATTGCCAGGCGTCCTACGAGGAGCTGCGAGCGCGCGGCGTCGAGTTCACCGAGGCACCCGAACAGCGCCCCTACGGGATCGACTGCGGCTTCCGCGACCCCTCGGGAAACAGCTTCCGGCTCACGCAGGTGATGCTGCCGGCGATCGCCTGAACCTCGGCGATCGCGAGAGAGTGGGCGTAACTGGGCTCGAACCAGTGACCTCCGCCTTGTCGAGGCGGCGCTCTCCCAACTGAGCTATACGCCCGGGGAGCCGGAATCTACCAGCGGCGGCGCTTCGAGCCGGGCCTGACGGGCCCGGCTCAAGTCCGTTACTGCAAGAGCCGATGCAGTGGGTGCAACTTTCCGGCATTCACCGTGTTTATGGATGTGTCGCCCGGCACAGGCGGCAAGAGCTTCAAAGGTTTGAGGACCGACGAGCCAGGCGAAACAAAGTTCTCCTGGTGGCACGTCCTTCGGAAACAAAGGGCCCCTGATGGGGCCCTTTTCCGTTCCCCGTGCGGCGCTCAGACATGGTGCGTCGGCAGATGCCAGCGGCGCGGCGCGATCAGCTCGTCGATCTCGGGCGGGCCCCAGGAGCCCGGCTCGTAGGGCACGGCCGGCGGTCGCTGCTCGATCACCGGCTCGGAGACTTCCCAGAGCCGCTCGATCGCGGTCGAGCTGGTGAACAGGGTGCGGTCGCCGATCATCACGTCGTGGATCAGCCGCTCGTAGGCATCGAGCGCCTGCTCGGCGCCACCGAAGTTGTTGGCGTAGCTGAAGTGCATGTGCGCCTCCCCCAACTCCATCGTCGGCCCCGGCACCTTGGCCAGGAACGAGGCGGAGATGCTACCCGGGTCGCCGAGCTCGAAGGTGAGGTGGTCGTGGCCGAAGGACTCGACGATCTGCTCGCAATCGAGTGGGAACATCCGTCGCGGCGGCTGGTCGAAGGCGATCGTCAGCAGGTGTTTGTTCTGCGCCATCCGCTTGCCGGATCGCAGGTAGAACGGGACCCCCTCCCAGCGCCAGTTGTCGACGAAGCACTTGAGGGCGACGAAGGTCTCGGTGTCGGAGCCGGGGGCGACTCCCTCCTCGTCGCGGTAGCCGACGTACTGGCCGCGGACGACGTTCTCGACGCGCAGCTGCGGCATCGAGTCGAAGACCTTCTCGCGCTCCAGCCCAAGTGGCTTCGCGTCGAGCGAGGGCGGCGGCTCCATCGCCACGAAGCCGAGCACCTGGAAGAGATGGGTGACGATCATGTCGCGGAAGGCGCCGGTTTCCTCGTAGAAGCTGCCGCGCATCTCGATCGAGAGCGTCTCCGGGACGTCGATCTGGACGTGGTCGATGTGGTTGCGGTTCCAGACCGGCTCAAACATGCCGTTGGCGAAGCGCAGCGCCAGCAGGTTCTGCACCGCCTCGCGGCCGAGGTAATGGTCGATCCGGTAGATGCAGCGCTCGTCGAAGACCGACTGCAGGAGGGCGTTGAGGCGGCGGGCCGACTCGAGGTCGGTGCCGAAGGGCTTCTCGGTGATCACCCGGGCGCCGTGGCCGAGGCCGGAGGCGCCGAGCTGCTCGATCGTCGTCGCGGCGGCGACGGGCGGCAGCGAGAGGTAGTGGAGCAGGCGCGGATCGCCGCCGAGCTCCTCGCGCGCCTCGGCGACGGCGGCGCCGAGCTCGTCGAAGCCCTCGCCGACGCCGACGAAGCGCAGCGAGTCGGCAAACGGCTCCCAGGTCTGTGGCGACATGTCCTCGCGACCCGAGGCCTCGATTGACTGCCGCGCCACGTCGCGGAACTCCTCGTCGGCGATCGGGTTGCGGGAGGCACCGATGATCCGGAAGCGCTCCGGCATCAACCCCACCTGGGCGAGATGGAACATGCCCGGCAGCAGCTTGCGCTTGGCGAGGTCCCCGGTGGCGCCGAAGAGGACGATCACCTGGTCGTCCGGAATCGTTCCCGCCGGCTTGATGACCGGCGCGGGTGCGGTCGCGACGCTCACGCCTTCAGGCTGACAGATCGGCTCGGTTGGCTCCACCGAGGTGGCCACTTAGTCTGGGGCGCGATGGCACGCGGCCACACGAAGAGCGGCTACGGCTTCGACTCGGAGCGGCTCGACCGGGTCGAGCGGCGCTTCTGGCGCGAGATCTGGGAGTCGGTTCCGGCCGAGGTCGCAGGCGAGCGCGGCGTCGAGATGCGCGAGTTCGGCCCCGTCCAGGCGACGGTCGTGGCCGACCTGGCGACCGTGCCGATGCTGAACCTCGTCCTCGGCGCCACCGCCTCGGGCACCCTTGAGGACGGCCGGCTGGACGCCGCCCTGTCGTGGACCGAGTCCAAGCAGGTGCGGCCCTGCGTCCCGGTCTCGCCCGAGACCGCGGAGACCGATGCTGCCGAGGGCTGGCTGCGAGGACGCGGCTACGAGCCCGGCTACGCCTGGATGAAGTTCGTCCGCGACACCCACCCGCCGCGCTTCGCCGCGCCGGAGATCGAGGTGGTCGAGCTGGAGAGCGACAGCGACGAGCCATTCGGCGCGATCGCCGCGGCCGGCTTCGGCCTCCCCACCTGGTGCGGCGACTTCTTCGCCAACTTGCCCGGCCGACCGGGTTGGCGCTGTTACGTCGCCCGCATCGACGGCACGGCACAAGCCTGCGCGGCGATGCTGATCGACGCCGAGGTCGCCGAGTTCGGCATCGCCGCGACCCTCGAGCCGGCCCGGGGACACGGCTGCCAGCGAGCCCTCCTGCACCGTCGCATCCTCGACGCCGCCGCGGCCGGCTGCGAGACGCTCTTCGTCGAGACCGGCGAGCGCGTCCCAGGCCGCCCTTCGACCAGCTACCGCAACATCCTCGGCGCCGGATTCGAGGAGGCCTACCTGCGTCCCAACTGGTCGCCGGCACCGCGCTAGGGCTCTCTGCGGAAGGCACGCCGCACTCCCTGCCTCGGCGCATGCCTTTAAGCAAGTGCACTCCAAATCATCGAGGAGCGCCACCCACTGATGCAGTATCAACCAAGATTCGGGGGGTGAAAGTGACTCAGGACGTGGTGTGGTTGCGTTCTCCACTGCCCGCAGAGGACACGAGCTGCACGTTCCGGGATTGATCGGCCTCAAGTCAGCAAGGAACCTCACGGATCGGGCTGACATGACAGGATGCAGTCGAATGGCGGACTGCTTCGTAATCATGCCGATTTCGACGCCGAAAGACGTGGCGGGAGACTATTCCGGCGATGAAGCTCATTTCGTTCATGTGCTGGATCACCTCTTCATACCGGCGATCGAAAGCGCCGGACTTACACCGCTCAAACCGATCATGACCGGCGCAGATCTCATTCATGCCGAGATCATCAAACGACTTGAGGAAGCGGATCTGGTGGTTTGCGATATGAGTCGACTGAACGCGAACGTTTTTTTTGAGCTTGGAATTCGAACCGCTCTCGATCGACCAGCGGCGCTCGTCAAGGACGACAAGACCGCGCAGGTCCCATTCGATACCGGGGTGATCAATTACCACACCTACGACAGTTCACTTTCACCCTGGAAATTGGATGATGAGATTCAGGCGCTATCAGCGCACCTGCAGGAGACCGCAAGAAGGGCGGAGGGACGAAATGCCCTGTGGCGATATTTCGGCCTGACGCAGCGAGCGGAGCCGGCTAAACTCGAGAATCCACTGGAGGAAAAGATCGACCTCGTCCTCCGTGAAGTTTCCACGTCGTCCAGAGGTCGGACGACCAGCCACGACGAAGAATTGAATCGGCTAGCGGAATTTCCAGCCCTGCCGCGTGACGCCGATGCCATCCGGGAACTTGCGCCCTCCCTTGACGACAAGCAGGTAGACGCACTCGTCAAGGTGGCACAGGACTTAGGAGAGTTTTCGATCGCCCCTCGCCTAGTTGGAGCCTTTGGCACCGACATCGTCCTCGAGCTTGGGTCATTCTGGATTTACGACGAGCAGCGAGAGAAGGCATCTGAGATTGCTCAAGCCTCTGGCCTCTCGCTGACCTTCATCGGTGGCAAAAGGGTCGATCCCAAAACCTCGTAGGAAACGCCTGATCGGAAAGACGAAAAGGCGCCTACCAGAATCGAACTGGTGTAAACGGCTTTGCAGGCCGCTGCGTAGCCACTCCGCCAAGGCGCCGAATGGTCGGGCTTAGCCTAGCGGCGGATCGACAGCTTGGACGCCTGGGGGTCTGCTGGAGGGCTCAGCCCTCGTAGCCCTCGACCGTCTTGGGGTCGCGCTCGCTGGCGCCCTCGGGATCGAGCCCGTATTGCTCGAGCGCCCGACGCTGGCGGAGCAGATCCCAGGCCTGATCGAGCTGCACTTTGAGCTGAGCCATCCGGGTCTGCTCGTCGGCGCCGAGGCCGTCGCTCTCATGACGGTGGAGGAGGTCCTCCTCCTCGCGAACCAGCTCGTCGATCCGGTTCAGCAGTTTCTGGTCGTCCATCGCGCCTAGCCTACCCGGGGCGGGTTGTTCCTACCCGTCGGGGAACAAGTCGCCCCACTCAGCTGATCGAACCCGTGGAAACCAAAAGCAGCACCAGGGCGCCGAGGGCGATCCGGTAGATCACGAAGATCCGCAGCGAATGGGTGCCCAGGTAGCGCAGCAGCCAGGCGATCGCGGCGTAGCCGACCACGAAGGCGATCAGGGTGGCGATCACGGTCGCGCCGACCGAGGGACTGCCCTTTTCGCCGACCTTGCGGAGCTCGAAGAGGCCGCTGAGGACGACCGCCGGGACCGAGAGCAGGAACGAGTAGCGGGCGGCGGCGACCCGGTCGAAGCCACGGAAGAGGCCGGCGGAGATCGTCGAGCCCGAGCGCGAGACGCCGGGGATCAGGGCGAGCGACTGGAAGAGGCCGATGAAGAGGCCGTCGCGGGCGTTCATCCCGGTCAGCTCGCGGCGCCGGGTCCCGACCCGCTCGGCGGCCATCATCACGAACGAGAAGAGGATCAGCGCCGAGCCGATCAGGTAGAGGCTGCGGGCACCGGTTTCGATCGCGTTGCCGAAGATCACCCCGAGGATCGCGATCGGGATCGTGCCGAGGATGATGAACCAGCCGAGGTTGGCGTCCTGGCTGCGGCGCGCGTAGGGAATCCGCAGCTCCGCCAGCCAGGCCGAGGCGATCCGCCAGAGGTCGGCGCGGAAGTAGATCAGCACCGCCGCCATCGTCCCCAGCTGCACGACTGCGGTGAAGCCAGCGCCCGGGTCCTCCCAGCCGAAGAAGGCGGGGACGATCCGCAGGTGGCCGCTGGAGGAGATCGGCAGAAACTCGGTCAGGCCCTGGACGAAGCCGAGGACGATCGCTTCGAGTGAGCTCATCGGCTGCCTATTTCACGATCGGCAGGCGGAAGCCTGCCACTCACGCAGCCGTCACCTGCGGGGCGCGAGACCCCCGCACCGCCGGGACGAAGCGCATCGCCCCGTCCTCGAGCGGGCCGCGGCGCAGGTTCCGCAGGTCGACCGGGTAGTTCTGGCGCAGCTTCCAGGGCTCCTTCGAGCCCTGTTTGGGCAGCACCTCAAGCGAGCGCAGGACGTACCCGGAGGTGAAGTCCAGCAGCGGCTCCTCGGTCACCGTTGGGTCGGAGATGCTCGGCACGCACTCCCCGATGCCCCGCGCATCCATGTGGGCGAGCAGGCGGCAGACGTATTCGGCGACCAGATCCGCCTTCAGCGTCCAGGAGGCGTTGGTGTACCCGATCGTGAAGGCGAAGTTGGGGACGTCGCTGAGCATCATCCCCTTGTAGGTCAGCGCCCGGGTCACGTCGACCTCCTCGCCGTCGACGCTGAGCCGCATGCCGCCGAGGAAGAGCAGCTCCAGGCCGGTGGCGGTGACGACCACCTCAGCCTCCAGCTCGCGGCCGGACTGGAGACGGATGCCGTTCTCGGTGAAGGCCTCGACCCGGTCGGTGACGATCTCGGCCGAGCCATCGGCGAGGGACTCGAAGAGGTCACCGTCCGGGACCAGGCACATCCGCTGATCCCAGGGGTCATAGCTCGGCTTGAAGTGGGTGTCGACGTCGTACCCGGCCGGCAGGGCGTCGACGACACCGCGGCGCACCATTTTCTTGATCAACCCCGGGAAGCGCCGCGCGAGCCGGTAGGTGACGAGCTGGAAGAGGACGTTCTTCCAGCGCACCGCCGGGTAGGCGACGCGGTCCGGCAGCCAACGCCGCAGCAGCTTCGCGAGCGGGTCTTCGCCGGGCATCGAGACGATGTAGGTGGGCGAGCGCTGCAGCATCGTCACGTGGGAGGCCGCCTCGGCGAGGGCAGGAACCAGCGTCACCGCGGTGGCGCCGCTGCCGATCACGACCACCCGCTTGCCCGCGTACTCGGCGTCGGCCGGCCAGTGCTGGGGGTGGATCACGGCGCCGCCGAATCCCTCGATGCCGGGGAACTCGGGGGTGTAGCCCTGGTCGTAGCGGTAGTAGCCGCCGCAGTTGAAGAGGAAGCCGCAGCTGAGGCGCACCGTCTCGCCGGTGTCGCTGCGCTCCGCCTCGACCGTCCAGCGCTGCTCGCCCGAGGACCACTCGGCGGCGACGACGCGGTGGTGGAAGCGGATATGCCGATCGATATCGGCCTCGCGGGCGGTCTCGCGCACGTACTCGAGGATCGACGCGCCGTCGGCGATCGACTTCGCCGCCCGCCAGGGACGGAAGCGATATCCGAGCGTGTGCATGTCGGAGTCGGAGCGGATGCCGGGATACCGGAACAGGTCCCAGGTTCCGCCGATCGCTCCCCGCGCCTCGAGGATCGCGTAGCGCTTGCCCGGGCAGCGTTCGTGCAGGTGATGGGCGGCGCCGATACCGGAGAGGCCGGCGCCGACGATGAGGACGTCGACCTGCTCGCTCACTCGACTACCTCGAAGGAGATCTCGGCTCGCCGCAGCCGGACCAGCAGGGCATCGCCCATCGCGGTTGCGGTCGTCACCTGTCCCGCCGTCGCCGGCAGCTCGTCGAAGGCAAGGCAGAGGCCGGACTCGGCGAGCATTTTCGAGGTCTCGCCGTAGCCCGGATCGCCGCCGGAGACACGGGTGACGACGCGCTTGCCGCCGCCCTCGCCGACGAAGGTCACTTTGAACCAGCTCTTTGCCCGCGTCTCTTCGCTCGGCCCCTCGCCGGGCGCTTTTACCTTGAGGAGCAAGCTGCGGGTCGGCGGCAGCTGCGACAGCAGACCGACCGCCCCGGCCCCGGCGCCGAGAGCGGCGATCGTCGCCAGGTGCTTGGCGACGAGGTTGTGGCCGTAGCTGAACTCGGGGCCGTAGCGGTCGAGAGCGGCCGCCGAGCGCCGCACGATCGCGCCGTCGATCGTCGGCAGCGGTGCCGTCCATCCGCCCAGCTCTGGTGCTCTGCGCAGCTTCGGCCTGGCGTCGTGGATCTGCCGGCCGACCGGCCGCGGCTCGGCCTTCTTGCGCTCTTTGGCGGCGGCCAGCGTCTGCCGGGCGCGGGCGAAGCCGTTGACGGCGGAGTGGTAGGTCCCGCCGGAGAATTCAGCACCCATCCGTACGTAGCCGTTGATGGTCAGCGGCACTCCCTCGGGAAGGTGCTGGACGGTGAAGTAGGCGCCAAGGTCGTGGGGAATCGAGTCGAAGCCACAGCAGTGGACGATGCGGGCGCCACTGCGCTCGGCCTCGGCGTGGTGCAGCGCCCACATCCTGTCGACGAACTCGGGCTCGCCGGTGAGGTCGACGTAGTCGGTCCCCGCGGCCGCGCAGGCGGCGACCAGCGGCTCGCCGTAGAGCGCGTAGGGACCGACCGTGGTGATGATGACCCGTGCCGCCTTGGCGACCCGATCGAGCGAGGCGCGGTCACCAGCATCTGCCTCGAGCAGATCCGGGGCCGGGGCCGCACCACCGAGCTGGGCAAGATGCGCCCGCACCGCCTCGAGCTTGCCGCGATTGCGCCCGACCAGCGCCCAGCGCATCCCCTCGTGTCCGTTGCGGGCGAGGCATTCGGCGGTGAGCCCGCCGGTGAAGCCGGTGGCGCCGAACAGCGCCAGGTCGTATTGCCGCTCTGCCGCCATCGGCCGGGATTCTCGCAGGGAACGGCTCGACGGCCGCGGCGGGGCCCCTCCGCCCCGCCGCCGTCAGATCTCAATGCCCCCCGTCCGCGCCTCCTCGGGATAGGGCTCCTCGCGCACTCCCGCCCTGCCCGCAGCGGTCGCCTTGCGCCCCGCCGCCGGCGCCAGCGGCGCCACCGCGCCGAGCCCAGTCGGCGGCATGTTGTTGTAGACGCAGTCGTAGTTGCCGGCGGGCACCAGGTAGGACTCGTGCCAGATGCCGACGTCGCCGCCGGAGCCGATCCGCTTGTTGAAGGCGACCCAGGCCGGCCAGTGGCCGGAGTCGCGACTGCGGGCGTAGCGCTCCAGATCTTCGAAGGAGCGCCAGTACTGGACGACCATCGGCCGCCGCGGGCCGGCGAGGTAGAACGTAGCGCCGAGCAGGCCCGCCTGCGGGCTCCGTTCCAGCTCGCGAATCATCCGCGGCATCGCCGTCAGGACCGGCAGCCACCTGGCGACCTTCCGAAAGCGGTTGATCCGCATCCCGATCAGGAAGACGACGAAGTCGCCCTCGATCTCGGCGGTAACGCGCCTATCGATCACCTTCGCCATCAGCCACAGAAACTACCCAGCTTCAACGTCTTGACGCCATTGACCGGGGGCACGTAGCGGATCGCCACCGAGCGATAGGCGAGGCGGTCGCCGCAGAGCCCGATGTGGGAAGCGACGATCTTCACCGGGTTGTACAACCGAGGGGCGGTCGCGACGCTATCGCCGTGCTTCAGGTCGGCTTCGTTGAAGATCGCCGTGGCGGTCGCACGGGGCTTGCCCCAGTTGGACCAGTGCGCCTTTTCGACGATGGCGGCGCCATCGCAGAAGTAGGGGAATTCGGCCGGGTGTTTGAAGAATTCCTTCCGTGCGCCGCAGCCGGGCCCGGACATCCAGATTCCGTCCACGCGCCGCCCCCCAGCGGGCTGCCTACCGGAGTCGGCCAGGTAGCTGTGACCCGCCTTGACCAACACCGTGCGGTGGGCTCGGAAGTCCTCCACGGCAACTTCTCCACGGGCAACCGTGACCTTGGTACCGGCGCAGGTGTCGGCGGTCAGCCACTTGGTGCCGCGCACGGTCGCCGACCCGTAGCGGCCGCCCGTCTGGAAATCTCCGTGGGCATCCCCCCAGAGCCGGCGGCCGCCGCTCTTGCCGCTGATCGCGGCCCGGCCCGAGCCGCATGGCGGCAGCGGTCCACCCAGCGAGAGCACGGTGAGCCCCACCGAAGCGCCCCCCTTCACCGCCGACTTGGTGACTTCCTGGGTGACCCGGAAGATGCCGCCGCGGAAGGTCCCGCTCTGAAGTTCGCCGCTGGGCGTCGCCGCGGTCAGTTCGACCCTGCCGCGATGGGTATCGAAACTGGTCCCCAGCGGCAGGCGAGCGTCGGTGGTGAGCACGGTGAACCGCTTCCTGCCGGGCGCCTTGTGGAGGGCACCGCCTGAGAGGCGCACGGTGACGTTGTCGCCGAACACGGGCGACGGTTCGGTCACCCCGGCCGCAGCCTGGACTTCGACAATGTTGTCACGAGTGATCAGGAACCCTTTGCCGGTTTCGATCACGACGCATTCGATTCCCTGAGCGAGGACTTCGCAGCGGAAGGGGCCGACCGTGTACCAACCGCCGGGGGGTGAGCCCGGGCCGCCGAGGCCGGTCGGCAGCGGCACGGACGCGGTCTGACTTACGGTGCCGTCCGGTTCGAGCTTCACTTGGCGCTGGGGGCGGGGACTTCCTTCCCAGCAGTAGACGTAGGCTTCCCCCGCTTCGTCGCTCATTTCACAGGCGAACGGGAGCGCCGCCAGGATTATCTGCCTCTGCGGCGCCGGAGCCTTCGCCGCCGCCGCGGCGCCGAGCAGGGCCGCGAGGACCACCGCGACCAAGGCGAACAGGGCGAATGCCGCCGAGCGCGGCGGGCGGGGCGAGCCGGGCACCGACTTGGTCAAATCGGCATGACTCCGCTCGCCCCTCATCGCGGTGCAGGTTATCCGCCCCACGATTGCCCGCCCTGAACTCGGCACCTTCTTCCCACTCTCCGAGTGCCTCAGGAAGAGGTCGCCGACCAAGGGAGTGGGTTGAAGCTGCAGGAGTACGACGTTCCGTTGGCGTAGGTGACGTCCGCACGCAACACCCCGGCCGCCCGCGCCCGACCCGAGGAGTCGTAGCCGTGGAAGTGGCCGCTGAAGGCGTAGGTGAAGGTCGCCGGATTGCCGGACACCTGACCGGATTCGACAGCGCTGCCGCTGAAGGTGCCGTCGGCGGCGATCGCGATTTCGGGGATGTAGAACTGATGGTTCAGCTGAGCATTGCCAGGTGCGCAGCGGGCGGCGACGTTGCCGGTGACATCGGTCAGATGAGCGCCATCGGCGGCCACCCCGAACGAGAACCCGTAGCCGAGCGATCCGGCGTTGTGCACGCTGTACGTGCCCGGCTTCGGGGGAGTCGGCGCCTGACTGGGCTGAGAGTCTCGCCAAGCCGACCATGGCAGCGGGTTGGCGACGCAGGTGCGCGTCGTCCCCTTGGCGTATTCGACTTCCGCCTTCACCATCCCGGCCGCCCGCGCCCGACCGAAGGAGTCGTAGCCGTGGAAGTGACCGCTGAAGGTGTAGGTGAACGTCGCCGGTGAGCCGTCGTAGACGCCCGTTGCCGTCGTCTTCGCCGCGAAGGAGCCGTCAGTCGCGATCGGGATCTCGGCGATGTAGAGCTGCCCGTTGTACTGGGCTCCGTCGGGAGTGCAGCGCCCTTCGACGTTGCCGGAGATGTCCTCGAGCTTGCTCGCGTCGGGCGATACGTAGAACGAATAGCCGTAGTCGAGTGAGCCGCCGTTGCGGGCGGTGTAGCGACCGGCTTCACGCGGCGCCGGCGACTGAGCCGGCTGCGAGTCTGGGCTCGCCGTCCAGGTCATCGTTTCGGAATCGCAGGTGTGGCTGACGCCGTTGTCGAGGCTCATCTGCCCACGCAGCGCCCCACTGGCTTTCGCTTCCTGGAAGTGGCCGCTGAAGGTGTAGGTGAAGGTCGCCGGCGAGCCTTCGTAGACGCCGCTCGCGGTCGTCGTCGTCGCGAAGGAGCCGTCGGCCGCGATCGGGATCTCGGCGATGTAGAGCTGCCCGTTGTACTGGGCTCCGCCGGGAGTGCAGCGACCCTGGACGCTGCCGGAGATGTCCTCGAGCTTGCTCGCGTCGGGTGAGACGTAGAACGAGTAGCCGTAGTCGAGTGAGCCGCCGTTGCGAACGGTGTAGCGACCCGGCTCAGGGCTGGGGCCGCCGGGCAGAGGCGGTGACGGTGAGGGCGGTGGCGACTGCCCGGCACCGCTTCCTGGCTTCTGGCCAGCTCCGCCGCTGTCTTCCTGTCCGCCGGAGCCGCCCCCGTTGGTGGCGCAGGAGTGAAAGCTCTGCGTCACCGTCACGGTCCGCCCGCCACCGGCTATCGCCGTCACCGAGAGGACGAAGCGACCGTTCGGCAGGCCGTCGAGTTGGATCGTCCCCCCCGCCCGACCGCCACCCAGCCGCAGTACGACTCGGCCGTCGACCTTGACCAGGCCGCGATTCCAGTGCAGGTGCGGGAGTCGGTTCCAGCGCAGGGTGAGCTCCCCGCCGTGGACACACCGCGCCCCTGCGGGCAGGGTGAACGCCTTGGTCACCCCGGCCTGGGCCGGGGTCGCGCCGCTCAGGGCGACCATCACCAACACGAGGCAACCGCCAAGAGCGGCTGCCCCCCGACGCCGGGGCTTCAAGCGGTTGACGAGCGAGTTCATCGAGATCGTTTCCTTTCACGGCCTGTTTGCGGGTCGTCGCCATCCTCTGCTTGCTGGCCCGCGGTGACGACCCACCCAAGGTGTAGATCGGCGTTACCCTCCGACCCGGAGGAACCTGACCTGACCGGCAGTGGAGATCCGCTGGGCCCGCACTCGCTCTCGGCCAGCGAGCTGAAACGGCTCCTCGCCGTGGAACGGAGCGGCCAGCCGCTGCTGGTCCTGCGCGACGGCGAGGGTGCGCTGCTGCTCTTCCCGCTGGGGCAGGACAGCGGCGTCCGCACCCTTGGGCGCCGGTCCGAGGCGGACCTCTCGATCCTCTGGGACCCAGAGGTGTCGGGCCTCCACGCCGAGTTGCGGAGCGCCGGTGGCGAGTGGGCGATCGTCGACGACGGCCTCTCCCGCAACGGCACCTTCGTCAACGGCGAGCGAGCCTCCGGGCGCCGGCGACTGCGCGAGGGCGACCGGATCCGCATCGGTCAGACCGTGATCGCCTTCAAGGACGGCGCCGCGCCGCTCGTCGAAGAGACCGTCGCGACCGGGGAGACGGCGATCCCGCCGACCCTGACCGATACCCAACGGCGAGTGCTGGTCGCGCTCTGCCGGCCTTACCGTGCCGGCGAGACGTTCACCAAGCCGGCGAGCAACCAGGAAATCGCCGCGGAGGTCTTCCTCAGCGTCGAGGCCGTGAAGATGCACCTGCGGACGCTCTTCGCGAAGTTCGAGCTCTCCGAGCTGCCGCAGAACGAGAAGCGGCTGCGCCTGGCTGACTGCGCGCTGCGGTTCGGGGCGATCAGTGAGCGCGACCTGGCCTAGCCGAGGGCGGCCCGCCTAATCCGAGGCGACCGTGGGCTCCGCCCCGCCCTCGGGCCCCGCGCGGCGCCCTGCCGGGCGGGGCATCGGCAGCTCGGCCTCGCCCATGGCGAGAGCCGCGAGGAGGGCGTCGGCGAGGGCGGTGGCGGTTTCATAGCGCTCGGCCGGGCCCTTCGCCATGCCCCGCGCGACCACGGCATCGACCTCGACGGGGATCCCGGGCCGGAGGCTGCTCGGCGCCGGCGGCGGCGCGTTCAGATGAGCCCAGAGCCGGGCCGCGTCGTCGCTGCGAGGGAACGGCACCTCACCGGTAAGGCAGTGATGGAGCATGCCGGCGAGCGCGTAGACGTCGACGGCCGGCCCCACCTCCTCGCCGCCGATCTGCTCGGGAGCGAGGTAGTCCAACGTGCCCACCCAACCGCCGACGGCGGTCACGGCCGGCCCGGCCCCGATCGCTTTGGCGACGCCAAAGTCGGTGAGGTAGAGGTGCTCCGGGCGGTCCAGCGTCAGCAGGGCGTTGGCGGGCTTGACGTCGCGGTGGACGAGGCCGTGCGCGTGGGCGGCGTCGAGAGCTGCCGCCAGCTGGGCGATCAGGCGGGCGGCGCGACCGGGATCGAGAGCGCCCTCGGCCGCCAGCACCGCGGCCAGGTCCGGGCCGTCGACGAGCCGCATCGCGATGAAAAGCAGGCCGTCGTCCTCGCCCGCCTCGTAGACCGGGATCACATGGGGGTGCTCGATCGCCGCCGCCAGCCGCGACTCCTGTTCGAAACGAGCGCGAAAGACGGGGTCGCGGGCGTGCTCGGTGGCGATCAGCTTCAACGCCACGGTCCGGCCCAGGGCCGCCTGAGTGGCTCGGTACACGACCCCCATCCCGCCGCGGCCAACCGCTTCCTCGATCCGGTAGCCGGCGATGATCGCGGTCGGCTCGAGCGGGCGCCTGCCGACTGGATCGAGGACGCCCGCGACGACGCCGGCGGAATTGGCGGCGAACAGCGTCCGCAGTCGCCGTCGCTCGACGCGCTCGGCCCAGAGGCCGGCGATCGCGGTTCCAGCCGTCGCCAGGAGAAGGGCGGCCGCGGGGTCGCTGAAGTCGAGCTCGACGCCCGATTCGAAGGCGATCTGGGTCGCGACCGCCCAGGCCAGCAGGGCACCGAGCCCGGCGAAGACGACCGCAATCGTTCCCGCCCGGATCCCCAGCAGCGGCACCAGCAGGGCAAGGGCGAGGATCAGGACGACCGTGGTGCTCGTCGGGGCCCCCCGCAGCGGGATCCCGGCGAGCACCGTCGCCGTCTCGTTGGCGAGCACTTCGGGACCCGGCATCGGCGTCCCCGAGGTGGGCGTCTCGTGGAGATCCTGAAAGGTCGAGGCCGAGGCCCCGACGATCGCGATCCGGCCCGCGAAGAGGCGGGCGGGAAAGCGGTTGCTGAGCAGGCGCCAGTAGGGAACCGCCGGGAAGGTCCCGGGCGGCCCGGCGTAGTCGATCGGGACCGGCTGGGTGGTCCCTCCGAAGAGGGAAGTCGATACGGGCTGATTCGCGTCGGCGCCGGCGACGGCAACGGCGAAGGTAGGCAGGCCGTGGATCGAGTGCTGGGTGGAGCGAATCGTGCCGTCCCCGTCCGGGATCAAGCTGGTGTTCCCCGCCTGAGCGTCGAGCCGGCGCAGCACGGCATCGCCGCCCAGCACGGCGGTACTGCCCTGGGGACCGACCGCGGTGGTGCTGAGGACGACGCCCCCCGCCCGTCCGACGGCGCCGATCAGAGCGTTGTCGTCACGGCGGTTGCTCGGCTCGGTGAACTGGATGTCGACGGCGACGACCCGCGCGCCGGCCCGACGCAGGGCGTCGATCACCCGGGCGTGGTAGCGCCGCGGAAACGGCCACTGAGCGGACAGTCGGTGGTCCCGCAGGTAGTTGAAGGTCCCGTCGTCGATCTTGACCAGGACGATCCTGGCGTCCGCCGCGTCGAAATCGGCGCCGCGGAGCTGGAAGCGGGCATCGATCGACTGCCCCTCGAGCCAAGCCAGCGAATTGCTCCCCTGGGCCAGGAGGCCGAGCGCGCCGGCAGCAAACCCGATCGCCAGCATCAGCGGCAGCCTTCGCTTGATCACTATGCGATGGACATCATTCGAGTGGCGGCGATTTACGGCGCCTGCGGCAGCCGGGCGGCGCCCCGCTCGGTAACCGGCGCGGAGGGAGGTGGCACCACCGGCCCGATGTCCCCATCGGGGGCCTCGTCGAGGTCGACGATCACCGGCGCGTGGTCGCTCGGCCCGCGACCTTTGCGCGCTTTCCGATCGACCCAAGCGGCCCGTACCCGCTCGGCCACCGTCGCCCCGGCCAGGATCAGGTCGATCCGCATCCCGAGGTCACGGTGGAACATCCCCGCCCGGTAGTCCCAGTAGGTGAAGATGCGCTCGCCGGGCCAGCGGTCGCGAACGACATCACGCAGGCCGAGCGCCTGGAGCTCCGCCAGCGCCGCCCGCTCAGGCGCGGTGACGTGCGTCTCGCCGGCATAGGCCTCCGGGTCGAATACGTCCTCGTCGGCCGGAGCGATGTTGACGTCGCCGCAGACGGCGGTGGTCTCCGGGCCCGCGGCGACCGCCTCGCGCAGAGCCGCCAGCCAAGCGAGCTTGTACTCGTAGTGGTCGGAGTCGGGCTGACGGCCGTTCGGCACGTAGACCGAGAAGACCCGGATCCCGTCGCAGGTCGCAGAGACCGCCCGCGCCTCCGGATCTGGAAACCCAGGGGCACCCTCCAGGCCAGGCACCACGTCTTCCAAGCCGACCCGCGAGAGGATCGCGACCCCGTTCCAGCTCGCCTCACCATGGGCGGCGATCTCGTAGCCGCGGCCGGCAAGCTCGTCGCCGAGCAAAGCGAGCAGGGCATCGTCAGTCAGCTTCGTCTCCTGCAGGCAGACCACGTCGGGGCGCCGTTCGTCCAGCCAAGGCAGCAGCCGCGGCAGTCGCTGCTTGACGGAGTTCACATTCCAGGTCGCGATCCGCACCGCCGCACCGTACTTTGCCGCGGGCCCTGCGGCCCTGCCTCACTCCAGGTGATGGCGTGCGGCCGCCTGACCGGGGCGCGGTCGGCCGTCCTCCGACCGCGAGCGACCCTATTGTGGCGCGCCCTTGTACGACGCCTCTCAGCACCCGATCGGCGCCAGGGCGCGGGCCCGATCTCTTCCGGATTGGCCCGACGCCCGACCCCTGCGCTCCTGGCAGCAGGAGGCGACCGAGGCCGTGCGGGCGCACTCGGGCACCAGCTTCCTGGCCTCGGCCACGCCGGCGGCCGGCAAGACCACCTTCGGCCTGCACATCGCTCACCGGATGCTGAGCGCCAAGTACGTCTCACGCGTCGTCGTCGCCGGCCCGACCACCCACATCTGCCGCCAGTGGGCCGCCGACGCCGCTCGCTATGGCATCGACATCGAGCCGAACCGGCCAAACTCGGACGGGCCGGAGTCGGCCGACTTCCACGGCGTCGCCGTCACCTACCAGACGATCGCGGCCGGGTCGGATACGCACCGGCTGGCCGCTGGCCGCCGGCCGACCCTGCTGATCGCCGACGAGCCGCACCACATGGGCGACCTGGCCGCCTGGGGCCTGCAAACCCGCAAGGCCTTCGACGATGCCCGCTTCCGGCTGCTCCTCTCGGGCACGCCCTTCCGCTCCGACAACTCGGCGATTCCCTGGGTCAACTACGACGAGGACGGCCTCAGCCAGGCCGACTACGTCTACGGCTACCCGCAGGCGCTCGTCGATCGGGTATGCCGCCCGATCACCTTCCTGCCCTATGACGGCGAGATGGAATGGATCTCGGACGGTCGGCTGCGCAGCGCCGACTTCGACCTCGCCCTGCCGGCGGCGGAGGCGGCCCGCCGCCTGCGGACGGCGCTCAGCCCGGACGGCGAGTGGATGGGCGAGGTGCTGCGCGACGGCGACGCCCGGCTGAGCGAGGTGCGCGCGGACGGCCACCCCGACGCGGGCGGCCTGGTGATCGCCTCCGATCAGGATCACGCGCGGGCGATAGCGGCGCGGCTCGGGTCGATCTCGGGCGAGCGACCCGAGCTGGTGATGAGCGACGAGCCCGACGCCAGCCGGCGCATCGCCGATTTCGCCTCCTCCAATCGACGCTGGCTGGTCTCGGTCCTGATGGTCTCCGAGGGCGTCGACATCCCCCGCCTGCGGGTCGGCGTCTACGCGACGGCGGCCCGGACCGAGCTCTTCTTCCGTCAGGTGGTCGGTCGCTTCATCCGGGCCACCCCGAAGCCGCGCCGCCAGATGAGCTACCTGCTGATGCCAGCCGACTCGCGGCTGAAGGCCCTCGCCCACGAGATCGAGCTGGAGCGCCGCCACGCGCTCGACCTCTCGCCGGGCGCCGAGGAGGAAGAGGGCGAAGAGGTCAACGACGGGCCGGAGCAGCGCAAGCCCGGCGAAGGCTTTGCCGCCCTCAGCTCGGGAGACGCCGAGCTGGACGAAGCGATCATGAGCGAGACCGCGCTCCAGCTCTTTCCGACCGATGACCCCAAGCCGGTGGCGAAGAGGGCGGCCACCGTCGCCGGGCCGGAAGCGACTTCGGCCGACCTCGAACCCAAGCGGGAGTCGGCCTACGCGACCCGGGAGCGGCTGCGTGGTGAGCGCCGACGCCTGGTCGGCGACGTCTCCCGTCGCACCGGCAAGTCCCACCGGGAGATCCAGGCCCGCATCAATCGCGCCACCCGGGCGTCCTCGGTCTCCAGTGCCACCATCGAGCAGCTAGAGCGCGGCAACGCGATCCTGCGCCGCGAGCTGTGGCGTTGAGGCCGCGCTCCGCCGACCTTGGCTGGCGGAGCGCGGTGGATTCAACGCGTCCTCTGATCGAACGGCTCAGTGAGACAGATAGGTGACTGCGACGACCCCTGCCATTGCGGCATAGCCGGCCTTGGTTGGGTGAATGTCAGCATTCGGACTGGCGGGATTGAATACGCCGCCCGGGCACATGGCCGTGAAGGCGCAGACCGTGGGAATGTCTCCCGCTTCCGGGCCGCCGTGAGTGCCTGAGAAGTTGATCACCCTCGCCGTGTTCGCGAAGCCGACCCCATAGGCGGCCGCCACGCTCTTCAGCGCACCGTTGAGCGCTTCGACCGTCGCGTCCCCCGTGCCTTCCGGTTTCAGCACCGTCGGGTAGGGGTTGTACTGCGAAACGAAGATGATCTTCGCTTCCGGCGCGGCCGCGCGCAGCTGCGCCAGGATGGACCCGACGTTCGCGGTGACGTGCCCGATCTCGGCTTCGATCTGTTCCTGGCTGCAGGTGAAGGTCGCCGGGAAGCCGCAGGTGTGGCCGAGGAACTGGAGGATGTCGTTGGCGCCGATGTCGAGCGTGATCGTGCCGACGCCTGGTTCTTTCGCGATCGCCAGCGCGTCTTCGAGCTGCGTGCCCGGATAGGAGTGGTGCAGGAAGGCCTTCGGGAAGGGGTTTCCGGTCGGACCGCCGGCGCAGTATTCAGGCCCAAATACGCCGGAGCCTTTGATCATCGTTTCGGTGGTCTCGCCCGGACAGCCGTCGTTGACGATCTGCAGTTTGGGATTCGCCAGCTTCAGCGTCGCGCCGAAGTCGTCGACGTAGCCATCGTTGAAATTCGCCGGTTCGACAAAGCCTTTGGCTTTCAGTTCTTCTTGGAACTGGGCCTGGTGGTAGCCGTAGGCGAGCGAATCGCCGAGCGCGAGATAGGTGCTCCCGACGCCTTTGGCGCCGGCAGTCGGAGCGAGCACGAGCGCTCCAAATGCGGCAAGAGCAGCAACGCACGCGAACAATCGCGTGCAGGCTTGGTACAGGGACATGGGGCCTCCCTAGGTTCCAGTGGTTGCCAGGATCAATCGGTCGCCACAGTTTGACAATTATTGACTTATTGAGTAGTTCTGCTCAATGGGCTTCAAGTGGCTGGCATTCCTCGTCCTGCTTGTGGCCTCGTCCATCCACGGCGGCTCCACCGAACATGCACCCACGGGCGCAGTGAGGATCTGCTCGAAGGGCGCCGGGCTGGGCGACTGCACCGAACCACAGGGCATCGCCGTCGACACCGAAAGCGGCGCGGTCTACGTCGCCGACAGCGGCAACCACCGCATCGACGCCTTCGAATCCGACGGCGGCAACCCGTCGACCTTCGGCAAAGCCGAAGTGCAGACCTGGCTGGCAGTCGACAACCACCCCAGGAGCCCCTCCCATCACGACCTCTACGTCGCCAGCCTCAACTACAAAGTGCAGAAGTTCGCCCCCAACGGGACCAGACTGGACAGCCTCGGCGGCAAAGGCGATGGGCGCTGCCAGCTGATGCGCACGATCGACCCGATCGCGATCGGGCCCGGCGGCCAGGTCGATGTGGTCGACACCGACGAAATCCGCCCGCAAGTCTTCGTCAGCCGGATCGAGCAGTGGAGTCCGAAAGGGAAATGCGAGGGCGAAATCCCGCTGTTCAAGGGCAACTTGATCCCCCGCAACTTCACGATCGACGCCAAGGGCAACTTCTACATGACCGTAGCCGGCACCGGAGGCGAGGTCCGAAAATACAGTCCGCAGGGAAGGCTGCTCTACCAAGTCGGCCCGGAAAGCACCAGCGAAGGACTGGCAATCGGACCGCACGACGAACTCTTCGCCAAGCAGGGCGGCGCACAGGTGACCAAGAACCGGCTGACCCAGTTCTTCGCCGAGTACACCTCCTCCGGCAAGCTGGTCCGCCGCTTCGACTACAGCCCCACGCTGGGCCTGGTCCAGGGCATGGCCGCGAACAAGACCCGGAACGGCCTGCTGTACGCAAGTGAGCAGTACAACGGCGTCCGCTATCTGAAGATCCCGCGGGGGCCGCAGATCGTCCACGAACCGTGCCGGGCCCGACTGCGCACGCTAAGTGGCGACAGGGCAACGCTGATCGCCGAAGTCAACCCAGAGGGCAAGACGACGCGCTTCCACTTCACCTACACCGACGGCTCTAACTCGAAGTCCACCCCCCCGATCGCCCTGGGAGGACATGCCGACTTCGAACTGCACGAAGCCGCACAGACCGTCACCGGCCTCGACCCATCGACGGCCTACCGCTGCCGGGTCGTCGCCGAACACCCCGGCGGCGCGCCCAAGCGCGGTGAGGAAGGCGAATTCAAGACCGCCCAGGGCTGAACGGCGGGTGCCTGCCGATCTGCAGGCATTCTGTTCGAAGCGGCTGAAGGGATTCGAACCCTCGACCTTCTGCATGGCAATTAGGCCCATCTCCGAGACCAGCGGGAGATAAATATGGCCGCTTGCAGGGCCTTTGCAGCGGCGCGCCAGACGGCCTCGATCAGCAATACGCGCGGATATGCGCCGATATTCAGCGATTTGGGAACTTCGGCGCAGAAGTGCCCGAAATCAGAGGTGACGGTTTGATTCCAACGATGCCCGACATTCGGAGCCGCGATCAGCGACCATCTCGGAGTATTTAGCGACTTTCTTAGAGCCGTTAGATCGGCTGACGTCAGTTCGACCGAGCGGAGGAATTGCAGGAATGCCACAAACGGCTCGACGCCATTTCGATGACGACATCATGCGTGCTTGGGCGATGCACGACCTCGCGCGCGAGACCGTTGCAGAGAACATCCCGCTCGCTGATGATGTCGGGCGGGTCAGCGTCGCCTTCGGAGTTGGAGCGCTAGACGCATATCTCTGCGACGCCTTTGTTGACACCCTCGCCCGGTGCCTCAAGAGCTGTCGTCGCAACGGGCATGCCCCGCCGACTGGCTATCAGCGCCTCGAACTGCCCATCGGTCCTCTGATGACTGACTATCCGATTCGCTCGAATTGGGGACTTCGGATGGCGGCAAGGGCACTTATGGAGAAGGACAATCTTCTCCAGCTGGGACGACTCAAGGATCTGTTTAATCCTGCGCTTCCAGCAGGGCGGCAACTCTGGCCCGACCTCGCACCGCAGTTCGTAGCCCTTAACCGGAAGCGACTGACGGGCTTCCGTAGGAATGAATACTCGGCGCTAACAGGGCAGGATAAATCGAAGGGACCGAAGCGGGTGTCCTCAAATGTGATGAAGCGCATTGGCGAGATCGTGCAGAGGCGACATGACGTCGTCCACAACTGCGACCGGCCGAAGAGCGCAAAGCAGCGCCTCTCCCTGGGACAGGCAAAAGCGATGCTCATCGACGTACATGACTTCGTCAAGGTCCTTGACCGGCACCTCGATGAGCACCGTCTTTTCTGATCCGAAATGCTCGCCTTTCTAGCGGCAACGCAGAATCCGGCTGCCTCGGCCGCAATAGCAGTTGGCGCCGCTCTCGTCGGAGTCTTGGTTGGTGCTGGGATCGACCTGATGCGCGGTCGACGCGAACGACGCCGGCGCCAGCGAGCTGCCATCCGAAATTTCCGGCGGGAGCTCGGCGCGAACAAGCGGAGCTGTTCATCAAATCTGATGTTGTTGAAGACCGAGGCAAGAGACCTTGAGGACGATCGCAATCGTGGACGCGTTAACTCGCTGGAGCGAATGCAGACCGAAGCTTGGACGCTGGCCTTCCTCGACCTGCCAACCCAAGTGCTGTCAGACACTGAGTTGCTGGGCGATGTCGAGACCTCGCTAGCGATCTGTCGCAGGATCAATGCGGATCTCGATGCCCGCGAGAGATTCCGCCTTCGGCATCTCCTTGCGGACCATCGTTTTCTTACTGATGGACTCTCACGCTTCGCCGCGATACTGATCTACCCACAGGAAGATCTGATCTCGAGAGTCGACTTGGTCGGCGACGAGCTAGACGAGCTTCTTCGCCCCTGAGGCTGCCAGCAAGACTTCATGCGCTGCTCGGGCCGAGTGAACTAACAAAAGACTTGGTTCATGCACCTCACCACCTTCTGTTTATTCGCGAAGCCGATTCGTCGTGGCGGCTTCGACCTCCAGGACTGCGGACGCCAAAACGAGAACCGAACCGGAAAAGGCTCGACTAAAGAGCCACCTCTAGAACCCGTACTTCTCCTTGCGTAGTCGGAAGGCTTTTTCGCCACCCTCCATCACCTGGGTGATCTCTTTGCGTACTTTCGGGACGTCGATCGCTCCCTGCAGCTTGATCGTGCCACCCGAGTGATCCCCAGCTTTGCGGTAGTGACAGCAGATCACCAACTCGGCATCGCCGTTGACAACGAGATTGGCGTTATGGCTGGAAAAGATCAGCTGTCGCCGATGCTTAGCTTCCCAGATCTGGTCAACGACATCGAGGATCACTTGGCTGTCGAGGTCGTCCTCGGGCTGATCGATCATCAACGGCGGGCCGGGCTGATTGAGCAGAACCTGCAACAGCGCCGTGGCCTGCTGGCCCGCCGAAGCGTCCGCGAATTCGATGTAGTCGCTCTCTTTGCGCCGGTATTCGAATAGCGGCTGGTCGTTGAGGGACAACAGCGAAAGCTCGAGCACCTTATCCGCAGCAAGCTTCTTGACGATCTTGGTCATGTCCGCTTCGCTGAAGGCCATCAGGGCGCTCTGCAGCGGAGGAAGGTCGCCAGCCTCGGCGCTCCGCAATACCCTGTCTTCGAGCTCGTCCATTGCGGCAAGCCACGTCGCTAGCGGGTCCTCGGCCTCGGAGACTTTGCCGAGGAACTTCCGCACCTTAGCCGTATGCACACCTGACCCGGAGATCGCCGCCTTGAAAGGGTCGAGGAGACGCTCGGCCCCTGCACTGCGACGGACACTGGCCCGAATCAAGCCTCCCGAAAGCTCAGTCAGTCGCTCACACTGCTTTTCCATCACCGCCGATCGCTCGTTTTGGATCTCGCACCAGCTACTGCGCAGGTCGGCATGAACCGTCGCTGGCTCACCGAGCGTCGCCAACTCGGCGCGTGCCTCGGTGATCGTGTCCCGCACGGCCTGTTGGCGGCGCTCAAGCTCCTCCAACTCCTCCAGCTTCGAAGCGTGGGCGCTGGAGCGCTCGGTCGCGGCGGCGTAGCGTTTGTTGAAGGCTTTTAGCGCTTTAGCCCAGGCAGCGTTCGCGCTCAGCAAGTCGCTGCCTTTTCGCTGAGCTTGGTCGAGCGCCGTTCCGGCCGCGTCGACGCCATCTTGGGCACCCTCAAGAGCGGCACTCGCCGCAGCCTCAATTGCAGCAAGCAAACTAGCCTCAGGCAGATCGTCGTCGATTGAGTTCAGTTCCCCGCGGATCCGGGTTAGGCGCGCTCGGAGCGCCTCCACTTCCTCGCCAGCCTGCTCTACCGAACGAATCCAGGCCGAAGCCAGATTGTCAGCCTCCTCATGGCCTGGACGCTGAGCAAGGCACTCGCGATCCTCATCCGTCAATCCGGTAAGGCCCTCGCGCATGTTTTTTGCCTGCTGAGTGAGCGAGGCGAGGGAGAGGTCTTCTTGGGAAATCGTTTTTTCAAGCGCGCGCTGGCGCTGCAGATGAGCATAGTTCTCGCGAGCCCGGGCGGCAATCTCGCCTGCCTTCGTTGCGGTCTCACCGAGTTGCTCGCGGATGGGGGCCGTAACGAAGCGGGTCAGCTCGTCGAGGCGGATGCCGACACTTGAGAGCTGGCGCTGACTGTAGGCCTCGACCGGCAACAGAGCGCGGATCTCCTCCGGGGTGGCGTCCTTCAGTTCGCGATCACCAATCTTCAGCTGAACCTTGCCGGAATCGGCGTAGCGGCGGGCCATGTGAGAGATGCCATTGAGAACAAAGTCCACCTCTACATTGGCTCCGAAGGGCTCCAGAGTTTGCTCAATCAAACGTGCGCGCCGGGCAGAGTGATTGGGCATGTCATCATCGTCCTCTAGCTCAGGAGGTTGGTCACAAAGAGCCCAGCGCAGATACTCGAGGCAGGTCGACTTGCCGGTTCCCCGGCCCCCAATCAGCGCGTTGTATTGCGGGTTGAGCGCCAACGTGATCGGCCCAAGAAATTGCGAGTTGGAGACACGCAGCTCAGTGATCACGATCCCCGGCAACTGCGGCTCGATATGGGAAATGCGCGACTCCTGTGCAAGGCAGGCCTGGCGCAACGCCTCAGCCGTCGGCTCGGCCCACTTGATCCAAGTTGACGGGACACCAAGCGATTTGAAGTCAGCCCTGCGCGAATCAGAGGTCTGAATCACTGCAATCCGCTTGTTGCCCCACTCCTTGCTCTCACCGGCGAGGATCGTGGTGATGCCATCGCCCTGATCCTCGATCGCTCCGTCGACGTAACCCCCGACACATGGCATCTCCTTGTAGCGAGATTGCATTTTTTTACGGATAAGGGTGCCGAGCCCGCCGTCAGTGACGTTGGGTAGCAGCGTGTAGCGGCCCCTCAACCAGCCGTTCTTGTCGAGGTGCTCGCGGAGTCCCCCAAGACTGTCGAAGTCGAGCTCTTTAGGCTCTGCGTGCTTCTTGGCCGCCGGATCCTCCACTTCGATACGGAGTTGCTCAAGCACAGACGACAGTCGGTCGGCCGGAAAGTCTGCATCGAGCACCAAGAGAGCCTGACAGGGAACAGCGAGGCTCAGCTCAAGACCAGGGAAGACGGTTAGCCGCTCCACCTCTGGCAGTGGGCTGCCGGTCTCATTGGTCTCGGTTGCCGCCGCGTTGCGAATGTAGTCGACGAACACGAAGTCGTGATGGTCGGTAATCGCCACCGCCTGCAGGCCTTTGGCCCGACACGCGGCAACGAAATCGCGACCGTATTGCTCCCGATCGGTGCTCTCAACAGGGCGCGTCCCTTTCCAGCCCGGGTCTCGTGGCGTGTGAACCTGGAAATCGGTCCGGCGGTAGTGCGCTCCTTGGTCGATCTCGGTCATTTCACTTGGGGGGAAGGAGAGGGGGGAATAGCATTGGGTACGCCACAGAGCCTGAAAAGGAATGGGCCAGTCGGCGATACAGCCTACTTGGGACTCGCGAGGTAGCAGCGCTCCTTCCTGCCGCTTCTCAGTCGCGGAGCAGCTCAGCAAGAAGCGGGCACAACAACAACTGGCCGATCAAGCAAGGACAGGTGGCGCTCACTGTTCGGACCCTGAGATGGGCAGGTCACGAACGCGCAAGCGATCTCTCGCGAGGCTCACAATCGCTCCCTTCTCCAGGTCTTTGGCGATTTGCGGCAGGTTGGCCGCAATCAGCTCCGCCTGCTCGTTCGGGCGCAGATGGTCAGCCGAGCGCAATAGCAGGACAGATGGCGACTCCAATGAGCCCAATGCCAGCAGTGCCCCAAAGTCGGAATCCGCCGTGAGCAGGATGCGCTCCTCTTGCGCCGCGGCCCGCAGGATCTCGGGGTCGGTTGCGGTCAGCAGCTCGATATCCGCGACGTGGATCGCATCGTGTCCGGCTTCCTTGAGACGGCGTCCGACCTCGGGTGAGAGGTTTGCGTCGAGGAGCAGCTTCACGCTGCCGGCGCTACAACTGCCAGCTCGCGCTCCTGCGCAGCGACTGCTGCGTATTCGAGTGCGGCGAGGACGTCCTCGCGTTCCAGGTAGGGGTAGTCAGCCAGCAGCTCGTCGATGCTGGCGCCAGCGGCGAGCTGACCCAGCACCGCGCTGACGGTGACGCGAGTGTCGCGGATACTGGGGAGGCCGCGCATCCGGTTTGGATCGACGGTGATTCGCTCTTGAGCCATAGGGCTAGGGTACCTCGCCGCCCGCCTGCTACCTCGCCTGCGGCGTCAATGCAAGGCGGAATCGACCGAAATCGCCGCTCATCCATTTGATTTCGGGCTTCATCGCCGGAACCAACCCGCCCACGTGCAGGGAATTCTCGAAAAAGCGGCTGAAGGGATTCGAACCCTCGACCTTCTGCATGGCAAGCAGACGCTCTAGCCAGCTGAGCTACAGCCGCAAGGCCGGGCATTCTACCCTTTGCGGCGATGCTCTTCCGCCAGATCATCCATGAGGACCTTGGTTGTGCGTCTTATCTGGTTGCCGATCGCGAATCGGGGATCGCGGTCGTGGTCGATCCGCAGTGGGACGTCGCCCCCTATCAACGGCTTGCGCGGCTGCACGGGGTGCGGATCGGGCACGTGCTGGAGACGCACAACCACGCCGACCACGTCTCCGGGCACGGGCGGCTCGCCCATGGCGCCGGCGCCGTCGTCCACATCCACGAGCTGGCCGCGGCGGAGTACGAGCACGAGGCGTTTGGGGACGGCTGGATGCTGGAGCTCGGCGACCTGCGGGTCGAGGCGATCCATGCGCCCGGGCACCGTCCCGAGCACACCTGCTTCCTCCTTTCCGACGCCAGCCGCGGCGGCGACCCCTGGGCGCTGCTGAGCGGCGACTCGCTGTTCATCGGCGATGTCGCCCGGCCCGACCTCGCCGTCGAGCCGCGCGAAGGGGCCGCGGAGATGTTCCGCTCACTGCACGAGCGGCTGCTGAAGCTGCCAGACGAGGTCGAGGTCTGGCCCGGCCACCTTGGCGGCTCGCTCTGTGGCGGCTCCGGCCTCGACCTCAAGACCTCCTCGACGATCGGCTTCGAGCGGCGCCACAACCGCGCCCTGACCTTTGCCGACGAGGAAGCCTTCATCGACGACGCGGTCGGCTCGCTCGGCGACAAGCCGCCGAACGTCGAGCACATCGTCTCCCTCAACCGCGGCCCTCTGGTCGACCAGTTCGGCGCCCCGGCGCCGATGACCCCGCACGAAGTCGAGACCGCGGTGGCGGAAGGCGCGGTCGTGATCGACGGCCGCACCAACGACCAGTTCGACGAGGCCCACATCGCCGGCGCGCTCAGCACCTCCGCCTACGACACCGGCTTCGCGACGAAGGTGTCACGCGTCGCCCCCGACGGCGCCGACATCATCATCGTCGCCGCCTCCGATGGCGACGAGCGTCAGGCCGCCGAACTCCTCGCCGCGGTGGGAATGCGGGTGCGCGGCTTCCTCGCCGGCGGCATGACCGCCTGGCGCGGCGATGAGCGGCCGGTCGAGCGGATCGAGCTGATCAGCCCGGAGACGCTGGCCGAGCGCCTCTCCGGCCCCGAGCCCCCACTCGTACTCGACGTCCGCAACGCCGCCGAGTACGCCTCCGAGCACATCCCCGGCTCCCTCCACATCCCCTACGGCGACCTCGCCGCCCGCATCGACGAGGTGCCCCGCGAGCGCACGATCGCGACGATCTGCCGCGGTGGCAAGCGCAGCGGACTCGGCGCCTCGATCCTCCAGCGCGAAGGGTTCGCCGGCGTGGTCCACGTCGGCCAGGGAGTCGGTGTCTGGCGCGCTGGAGGCAACCCAGTCGAGAGCGGCGCCCTCTAACCGCCGTTGTAGATCGGGCCGACCCGCGTCGACTGCGCGCTGCTGGTGGGGGACGTCACCACGGTGCAGATCGCCGTGACCGTCATCGTCACGCCGTCCTTGCCGCTCCAACCGGTCGCCGTCCAGCCGCTGCGATCGTCGGTGGGGCCGCTGTCGTTGACGTAGGCGCTGTTGTCGTCGCTCACCGTCGCACCGCCGCCGATCACCTTCATGCCAGTCGGGCAGCCGGCGGTGCCGGTCGGGCCGACCTGGCCGCCTCGACCCATCGAGACCGAGACGGAGGCGTACTGAACCGCACCGAGACTGCTGGCGCTCACCCCGGTGAGGCTGCTGCCGACGACCTCGCGGCCGGTCAAGGAGCTGGCCTTCACCTGCTGGCCGGTGATCGTCCCGAGCCGGATCTGCTTGCCGGTGATGCCGCGCGGCTTGATCCTGTTTCCGGGCAGGGACTTGGGCTTGATCTGCTTACCGCTGATCTTCCCGCTGGCGGCGTAGACGCTGCCGCCCAGCGCCAGGAACAGGGCTATGACCGCGATCGCGTTCGAGAACGTGATCGCCCTTCTGATCCGACTCACTTTGCCTCCCGTCGACTGACTGCACTTTGGATGGAGGCGACTGCTTATCAGGAACTGCGCGCTTAAGAGATCCTCATCGATCCTCAGAGCGCGGCGACTGCCTCCCCAATCGGCGTCTCACCGGCGACCAGTTCGAAGGTCTTCCCAACCGCGTTCGGCGCCGGCAAGACCGCGGCGAGCACGGCGGCGACGTCGCCGCGCGGGACCTCGCCGCGATCGACCGAGGCGGCGATCGCGACCAGGCCGGTGCCGGGGTCGTCGGTGAGGATCCCCGGCCGGACGATCGTGAAGTCGAGACCGCTGTCGGCGAGGGCGCGATCCGCCGCGGCCTTCGCCCGCAGGTACTCGCCGAAGACGTCGCCGCCCTCGGCGGATGGCCTGTCGGCGCCCATCGAGCTGACGATCACGTAGCGGGAGATCGACTCCGCCCGGGCCGCCTCGATCAGCTTCACCGCACCGCCGAGATCCATCTCCCGCTTGCGCTCGGCGCCGCTTCCCGGGCCGGCGCCGGCGGCGAAGACGATCGCGTCGGCTCCGCGGACGGCGGCGGCGACCTCGCTCGCTCCCGCCTGCTCGAGGTCGCAGAGAACCGGCTCGACGCCAACGGCGCGGAGGTCATCGGCCTGCTCGGATTTGCGGATCAAGCCGCGCACACCGTCGCCCCGCGCCACCAGGGCCCGGCCGAGCATGAGCCCGATCTTGCCGTGTCCACCCGCGATCGCTACGTCCATGGGTCCTTCCTACCCGGGTCGGCGAAGTTAGACATCATCGATTTTGGGTAATGACCCCTCGGACCGAATGCCGCCGGCAAGGGGTCGGCGCCAGCCACACGGAGGACTCGATGAAACGTCGCAGAATCGCCCTGCTCGCGGCCGCGCTTGCAGCTGCTGCCGCTCTGCTCTCCCCCACCACGGCGCCGGCCTGGGCCCCAGCCGCACAGGCGAGCATCCATCCCGGCGTGCAGACCTTCACCGCGGGCGCCCAGTGCACCTCGAACTTCGTCTTCCAGGAAGGCTCGGAAGTCTTCCTGGGACAGGCGGCGCACTGCTCTGGAACCGGCGGGCAGACCGAAACCGACGGCTGCACCAGCGGCTCCCTGCCGGTCGGGACCCCGGTCGAGGTGAGCGGCGCCAGCCGGCCTGGCACGCTCGTCTACGACTCCTGGCTGACCATGCAGGCCAACGGCGAGGCCAACCCCGACACCTGCGCCTACAACGACCTCGCCCTGATCCGCATCGACCCGGCCGACGTCGGCAAGGTCAACCCCTCGGTCCCCGGCTTCGGCGGCCCAACCGGGGTCGGCTCGGTCGGCGGGCTCGGCTCGACCGTCTACTCCTACGGCAACTCCGAGCTGCGCGGCGGGGTCACCAAGCTCAGCCCCAAGCAGGGCGTCGTCATCCAGAACGAAGGAGGCGGCTGGAGCCACGTCGTCGCGACCTTGACCCCCGGGGTCCCCGGCGATTCCGGCAGCGGCTTCATGAACGCGACCGGGCAGGCGATCGGAGTCCTCAGCACCCTGCAGCTGGCGCCGCTGCCGGCGACCAACGGCGTCGGCGACCTGGCGAACGAGCTCGCCTACGCCCGCGCCAACGGCGGCTTCACCGGCCTGCAGCTGGTGCCGGGCACGCAGCCATTCAAGCCCAACCTGGTCGAAGCGATCCTCGGCGCCTGAGGCGCCGCGCCAACTCAGCCCAGCTCGGCCAGGAGGTCGTGCAGGTGGAGCGGCCGCACGAACATCTCCACCTTCTGGCCCGGCTGCGGCTGCGGCCACTCGTCCTTGGGTCGATCCCAGTAGAGCTCGATCCCGTTGCCGTCCGGGTCGGAGAGGTAGATCGCCTCGCTGACGCCGTGGTCGGAAGCGCCCTCGATCGGAACCTGGGCCTCGCTCACCCGCCTCAGCGCGTCGGCGAGGGCACGGCGAGTGGGATAGCGGATCGCCGTGTGGTAGAGCCCGGTCGTGCCGGGCGGCGGCGGCGTGCCGCCCTTCGACTGCCAGGAGTTGAGGCCGATGTGGTGGTGGTAGCCGCCGGCGGATACGAAGGCGGCGTCATCGCCGTAGCGCTGCATCAGCTCGAAGCCGAGCACGCCGCAGTAGAAGTCGAGAGCGCGGTCGACGTCGGCGACTTTGAGGTGCACGTGGCCGATGTCGACCCCGGGATCGATCGGCTCAACCGGGCGCTCAGCCATGAGTGCAGCCTAGCCGGCGTCGAGTGCCTGGTTGACGAGCCGGTCGGCCTCGGCGTTCTGGGCCCGCCGCACATGGCGGATCGACCAGGACTCAAAGGGCTTCAGCGCCGCTTTCACCTCGGCGTTGAGCTCGCGCATGGTCGCGTCTTTGACCTTGTATTCGCCCTTCATCTGCTTGACGACCAGCTCCGAGTCGCCGACCAGATCCAGCTCGGTGGCGCCGTGTGCCGCGGCCAACTCGACCCCGCGCAGCAGCGCCCGGTACTCGGCGACGTTGTTGGTGGCGCGGCCGATCCGCTCGCCATGCTCCTCGAGCACCTCGCCCTCGGGTGTGCTGAGGACGACGCCGATCGCCGCCGGACCGGGGTTGCCGCGAGCGCCGCCGTCGACGTTGACAGTCAGCTTCGGCATCGGGCTCAGCGGGCCGCCGGGGCGCCGTCGGCGCTGCGCCGTCCCGCCGGGGCGACGAGGATGAGGCGACCGCCCTCGACCGCGGAGGCGTTCCACTGGCGGGCGGCAGAGTCCAGCTGGTCCATCTCGAGGCCCTTGTCGATCTGGAAGACCGGCCGCAGCTCGTCGCCGAGGTCGACCCCCCACTGGTACCAGGAGAGCTCCCAGGCGACGGTGATGCGGATCTCTTTCGGGGCACCGGCGGAGGCGCCGACAGAGACCCAGGGCGCCCCCAGGGTCCGCACCAGGCCGCCGACCGTGCGGGACGCTTCGCTGGCGTTGAAGCGGGCGGTGGCGCGCTCGAAGGGACTGAGCAGGGCGGGCTGCGGATCGATCCGCTGCGGGCGGGCGCCAGGGGCCGCCGGGTCGGGGTTGCGGGTTCGCGCCACCTGCGCCGGCTCGCGCTCGGCGATGGGGACTTCCTCGGCGGCGTCGAGCTGAGGCTCCGAGGCCGGCTCCGGCTCCGTCGCCTCACGCGACTCGGCGACCGGCGTCCCCCGTCGCGGCCGGCGACTTAGCAACCCGCCGAGCAGTCGGCGCTTCTCCGGCGCCGGCAGCACCTCCGGCATGCCCTCGCGCTCACGCTGCCAGCCGAGTCGCTCGGCCCGGGGCGCGCAGAGATCGCAGACGTCGTGGTGACCGCTTGTCGAGACAAATGCTCGAGTCCGCTCTCCGGCCAGAATCGTCCGGCCGCAGACGGCGCAGGTCTCGTCGAGGCTCACCGGCCCAAAGTTAGCAGTGCGGGACTGGCCTCGATTGCAGCGGCTTTGCGACGAAATCAACCCTGCTGCAAGCGCGACTTGAGGCGCATCACGGCCTTGGTGTGCAGCTGCGAGACGCGCGACTCGGTGACGCCGAGGACCTCGCCGATCTCGCGCAGGGTGAGGTTCTCGTAGTAGTAGAGCGCGACGACCAGCTGCTCACGCTCGGGCAGCGAGCCGATCGCCTCGGTGAGCAGATCCTTGATCTCGCTGGTGTCGAGCGCCTCCTGTGGGTCGGCGGCGGCGTCGTCGGCGATCGTGTCGAGCAGCGAGACCTGATCGCCGGAGCTGTCGGAGACGGTCCAGAGCTCGTCGAGCGCGTAGACCGAGGAGTTGGCGATCTCCAGCAGCGCCGACTGCAGTTCCTCTTCGGTCATGTTCAGTTTCGCCGCCAGCTCCGCCTCGCTCGGCGCCCGCTGCAGCTCGTGCTCGAGTTTGGACTGGGCGGCTTCGATCTCGCGAGCGCGCGAGCGCACCGAGCGCGGCACCCAATCCAGCGAGCGCAGTTCGTCGATGATCGCGCCGCGGATGCGGGTCATCGCGAAGGTCTCGAACTTGATCCCCCGCTCCGGCTCGAAGCGCTCGATCGCCCCGATCAGGCCGACGAGGCCGTAGGAGATCAGGTCGGCGTCTTCGACGTGCGAGGGCAGGCCGGCCCCGAGGCGACCGGCGACGAACTTGACCATCGGCGAGTAGGCGACGACCAGGCGCTCGCGCGCGGTGTCGTCCCCGGCGTCCTTGTAGCGACGCCAGAGATCCCGCAGCTCGACCTCTTTTACCCCCGTTTCCATGCCCTTTTTTCGATTCTAGAGTCCATGGGGTTTTTTAAGTCAGGCTCGGGGGTGGCTGGCAACGTAGGTGTCACGGAGTCGCGCCGCGTCAACTCGGGTGTAAACCTGGGTGGTCGAGATCGAGGCGTGGCCCAGTAGCTCTTGAATGGTACGCAGATCGGCGCCACCTTCGAGCAAATGAGTGGCGAAGGAGTGCCGCAGCGCATGCGGAGAGACCCCCGCCGCCATCGCCGCTTCCCGCGTCCAGAGGCCGAGTCGCCGGGTCACATCGGAGTTGGAGAGGCGGCGGCCGCTCTTGGATAGGAAGAGCGCCTGCTCGCGCGGATCGCCCGCGAGGCCGTGCCGGCCACGCTGCAGATAGCGCTCCAGCGCCCGTTGCGCCGGCTCGCCGACGGGCAGCAGCCGCTCCTTCGAGCCCTTTCCGATCACCCGCAGCTGCTCGCTGTCGAAGTCGATCGAGCCACGGTCGAGGTTGACTATCTCCTCGCAGCGCAGCCCGCAGGAGTAGGCGAGCTCGAGCATCGCCCGGTCGCGCAGCTCCAGCGGCGTCCGTGCCGGAATCCGCTCGAGCACATCGCGCATCTGCTCGACCGAGAGCACCCGCGGCAGCTTTTCCTCCCGCTTCGGGCTGGCGACCAGCTCGGCCGGGTTCTGCCCGACCCGCTCGGTCCGAACCAGGAACCCGTAGAGGCCCCGGATCGAGGCCAGCTTGCGGGACACCGTCGCCGGCGCCGCTCCATCGCTGGAGAGCCCGGCGGCGAAGCGCCTCACATCGCGATAGCGCAGGTCCCCCGGTCCCTTCCCCTGCCCCTCCGCCCACTCGGCAAAGGCCCCCAAGTCCACCCCGTACGCCCGCCGCGTCCGATCCGCCGCCCCCCGAGCCCGCAGATCGCGGTCGTACTCGGCGAGGGCGTCGGGCCAGTTCACAGGACTCAATTCGCCTCGTCCCCAAGACCTCCTCTGAGAGGGGCGAGGGCCAAGCTAGATCAAGGACGCAGGGAGCGTGGCGTGCTTCGCACGCGAGCGACCGAGGACGCCGATATGCGCCGGCCCTCGCCCCTCTCAGCCGATGAAGATGGGGGTCCCGACTTCAACCTGGTCGTAGAGTTCTTCCACGTCGGGGATCGCCATCCGGACGCAGCCGTGCGAACCGGCCGTGCCCAGCGATTCGGTCTCTTCGGTGCCGTGGATGCCGGCGCCTTCGAAGATCGCCATCCAGCGGGCCTTGATCGGATTCGACGGCCCCGGCGGAATCGTCTGCCCGGCGAGGCTGCCGGCCCAGGCCGAGTCCGGCACGTGCCAGACCGGGTTTTCTTCCTTTTCCTCGATTTCGTAGAGGCCTTCCGGGGTTTCCAGCCCTTCCATCCCGACGGCGACGGTGTAGGACTTGGCCAGCTTCAGGTGCTTCCAGAGTCGCAGCGTGAAGGTCGAGCGATCGAGGGTGAGGTAGGACGGGTACTTGGCGGCGACTTCGCTCTTGGTGACCTCGGGCTGGACCGAGTGCACGCGCGCGACGATCTTGTCGGCGCCCCCGGCGCCCAGAACCGCGGCTTCGAGTTCCTTGCTCAGCAGGTTGTCGCGCAGCTTGCGGCCGTCCTGGCCGGCGACGACGTTGAGAGAGTCGGCGCTCGGTTCGACGTCGGCATTCTGCGGTTCGCGGTTGACTTCGTCGGCGACCCGCCGCACGAAGCGATTGACCGCCCGCTTCGAGTAGGTGACGTCGGCGGAGATGCCCTTGTCGACTTCGCCGCCGCTCACGTAGCGGACCAGCCGGCCCGGGAAACCACCGCTCTGGCTGTCGTCGATCGCCTTGGCAACCGCGTCTTCGACGTCAGCGTGCAGCTTCAGCTTCCTGCCGGGCAGCGTCCACTTGTCGCCGTCGAAGCTGACCACGAGGGAGTGCCGCAGCGGTGCCAGCAGCTGCCGCTGCACGGCGGCGATCGCTTCCGCTTCGTCCATGCCGCCGACGTCGACCCCGGCGACGGTGATTCCGTCGGCGATCTTGTCCTTCTGCGAACTGTCGTACGCGTAAGCGCCGGCGATCGCGAGCACGAAGACGACTCCGACCCCGACAACCGCTATCCAACCCCGTTTTCCCATCGTCTCCTCGACTAAGACCTGGATGCCATCGGCACGCTTGCAAAAATTCTAGGCATTCGGATCATTCGCACAGGGATCTTGACTTCCCTGCAATTTCGCCATTGTCACGGTTCTATCGGCGGCTGGGCCGGATATCTTTCGCCGCGTGCAGTCCAAGGACCAGATTCGGGAGGAGGTCTGGAAGGCGATGGATCGCGAGGGCGTCTCGCGGTTCCCAGGCGCCGAGGGCCGCATTCCCAACTTCGCCGGCGCCAAGATGGCTGCCGAGAAGCTGGCCGGCCATCGGCTCTGGAAGCGCGCCCGCGTGATCAAGGCGAATCCCGATTCGCCGCAGACCCACGCGCGGCGGATGGCCTTGGAAGAAGGCAAGACGGTGATCATGGCGGTGCCGCGGCTGCGCGACCCCCATCCCTTCCGCGTCCTCGACCCGAAGCGGCTCTCGAAAGCGGCGATGAAAGAGGCGGCGACCATCAAGGGAGCGCTCAAGCACGGCCGGGTCGTCGCCCTCGACGACCTGCCCGAGGTCGACTTCGTCCTCTGCGGCTCGGTCGCGGTCAACCTCAGCGGCGCCCGGATCGGCAAGGGCGGCGGCTACCACGACCTCGAGTACGGGATCCTCATCGACGCCGGCAAGATCGACGACCACACCACCGTCGCCACCACCGTGCACCCGATCCAGATCCTCCGCAAGCACCTGATGGTCACCGACCACGACCTGCCGGTCGACATGATCGCCACGCCCCGGGCCGTGATCGAACTCGACCGTCAGTACGGACGCCCGCGCGGCATCCTCTGGGACCACCTGCAGCCGCCGCAGATCCGCGAGATCCCCGTGCTCGAACGCATGGGCTACGCCTGAGGCCCGCGACTACCCCGCCGGCATCTCGAAGACGGCGGCTGTGACCCGCGTGTCGATGCTCGGCCGGCCCGGATCTCGATCGATGCGGGCCGCACTCGCCGCCGCCGCCTCCATCGCTTCGTCCAGGGCACGGTTGTAGATGCCGGCAATCTCGCGCCAGCCCTCCTCGTCGACCCGGGCAGGAAAGCGGCTGACGTGATGGTCATGGCGATCGGCAAAGCTGCCAGCGTTGAGAGCCACGGCGGACTCGGCCAGGGAGAGCTGGAGGATCCAGCCGCTGAACTCGAGCCGCTCGACGGCGGGCAGCCGCGCGTATTCCGCATCGGAGATCATCGGCCGCTCGACGGCGCGGTAGATGTGTCGCACGGCGCCGCGCACCGCCTCCTGGGCGACCAGCTCGACGGCACCCAGCCGCTTCAAGGTGCGGACGTGGTAGGAGACGTCATCGAGTTCGGCCCCAAGCCGGTCGGCGATCTCCTTGGGGCTCAGGGTCGCCTCGGCCAGCAAGGTCAGGCAGCGGGCCCGCAGCGGGTGGCCGACGATCGCGGTGAGCGTCGTGCCCAACTGATCTGCGGGGCCATTCGCCGGCTGCTCCATCCGTCCCTCCCTGGGCCGTTCTGCTTGGCGTCCGTCCAATCGTACGTGACTTCCTGAACATTGAAGTCATCTTTTCGACGGAAGATTGAGGCCCGGGTGCGACATCGGGCTCCCGCCCGGCTAGCCTCTTGCCATGCCTGAGGCGACGGTCCTCGATCCCCGAATCTCCAGCGGCCGGGACTACGGCAACCCCGACCCCGAGTGGCCCCAGGTCGACTGGCGCCACCACCTGCGCAGCGTCTCCCTCCCCGGCGCCGAGGTGAACTACGTCGAGATCGGCGACGGCGAGCCGATCCTCTTCGTCCACGGCCTCTCCGGGAGCTGGCAGAACTGGCTCGAAAATCTCCCCCACTTCGGCCGCAACCACCGGGCGATCGCGCTCGACCTGCCCGGCTTCGGCGCCAGCCGGATGCCCTCATGGCCGATCGACATCCCCGCCTATGGCCGACTCCTGCACGACTTCTGCGAGAAGCTCGGCATCGAGGGCGCCAGCGTCGTCGGCAATTCGATGGGCGGCTTCGTCGCCGTCGAGGCGGTGACCAGCGGGCCCGACCGCTTCGACCGCTTGGTGCTGGTCTCCTCGGCCGGGATCATCAACACCTGGAGCCCCGAAGAGCGGGCGACGGCGACCGCCTGGGCCTGGAAGCAGTTCGGGCCGAGCTTCTACGAGGGTGCCCGCTTCATCGTCTCCCGCCCTCGGGCGCGGCAGTTCGTCTTCGGCCCGTTCGTCCGCTATCCGGCCCGCCTCGGCGCCGAGCTGCTGTTCGAGCAGCTCCTGGGCGGCATGCAGCAGGCGGACGGCTTCGAGGAGGCGCTGCGGGCGACGATCCGACACGACATCCGCGACCGACTGGGCGAGATCGAGATCCCCACCCTGGTTCTTGCCGGCCTCTCCGACCGGGTGATCCCGGTCGCGGCGGCGGTCAGCTACCACCGCCGCATCCCCCACTCGCGCCTGGAGATCTTCGAGCGCACCGGACACGTGCCGCAGCTGGAGCGGCCGCTGCGCTTCAACGCCCTGCTCGACGAATTCCCCGCCGAAGCGCGCTAGCGACCGGTCGCGTCCGAGCTAACGGCGACCGCGCAGAGCACTGGCGGGGGAAGGCACGACGTCGTCGCCGCGCCCCCGGATGCGGAGCGCATCGACGGGACCGGGCCCGTTGCCGATCTCCCGCAGGCCGGCGGCGACGGCCTCCGAGGCGACGGTCCGGGCTTTGCGAGCGGCCTCGAGCGGCGTCTCGCCATGGGCGAGGAAGGCCGCCAGGGCCGAGGAGTGGGTGCATCCGGAGCCGTGGGCGCTCCCGCCGGGATGCCTCTCGCCATGGATCTCGAGGACCTCCTCCCCGTCGAAGAAGACGTCGACCAGCTCCTCGCTGTGGCCCCCGGTGACAACCACCGCTCGCGGCCCCTCGTACTCCCGGGAGGCCAGCTCGAAGACGGCGCGGACCAGATCCTCCTGCCCCCCCTCCTTCAGCCCGGTGAGGGCACGGGCCTCGGGGATATTCGGCGTGATGACATCGGCTTTCGGCAGCAGGTGGTCGACCAACGCTTCCTTCGTCTCCTGATCGAGCAGCTCGGCACCGCTCTCGGCCACCATCACGGGGTCGATCACCACGGGCTTGAACGCGATCCCGAGGTAGGTGAGCCCGACCGCGATCGCATCGATCGCCTCCGGTGAGCCCAGCATGCCGATCTTGACCGCATCGGTCCCCCCGTCCTCGGCGATTGCCAGCATCTGACTGAAGATCATCTGTGGCGAGACCGGCTCGACCACCTCCACGGCGCAGGTGTTCTGCGCCGTAATTGCGGTAATCGCCGTCATCCCATGCACGCCGCAACGCGCGAAGGCCTTGAGGTCCGCCTGGATCCCGGCGCCGCCGCCGGAGTCCGAGCCGGCGATCGAAAGGGCCGTCGGTAGCCGTGCTCCGCTCATCGCGCTCAGCCTAGACATCGGGCGATCCCGGCGAGGTCATCGCGGTCCGGGTGTAGATGCCGAACGCCGAGCAGGATACGTAGCCGAGCACCTCGATCCGCGCCAGCGCCGCCGCCGCCTCTGCCCCGGGCAGCTCCAGCGCGGAGGCAACGGCATCGGCCGTCGTCGCCCCGGCCTCCACCGCCATGAGAGCCTCATGCAGGGCCGGCTCGAGCTCCGGGCCGCAGCGATCGAGGCGGAGGGCTCCGGCCCCGAGCATCGCGTCGAGGACGTCCTGGGCATCGCGAACCAGGCAGGCACCGCCGGCGAGCAGGTTGTTCGGACCGGCCGATGCTCGCGAGGTGACCGGGCCCGGCACGGCGCCGAGGTCGCGGCCGAGGTCGGCGGCGAGATCGGTCGTGATCAGCGATCCCGAGCGGGTCGCGGCCTCGACGACCACGGTCATCCCCGCCAAGGCGGCCATGATCCGGTTACGGGCGGGGAAGGTCCAGCGCCACGGCGTCGCGCCCGGCGGCAGCTCGGAGATCACCAGGCCGGTTTCGCAGATCCGCCGCCAGAGGGTGCGGTGGCTGGAGGGGTAGGCGACGTCGGGGCCGCAGCCGAGGACGGCGATCGTCCGCCCCGCGTCGAGCGCGCCGCGGTGGGCGCAGCCGTCGATCCCGAAGGCCAGGCCGCTGACGACGACCATCCCCGCGGCGGCCAGCTCCCTCCCGAGCTCGCGGGCGATCTCGCGGCCGTAGGAGGTCGCCCGGCGGGCGCCGACGACCGTCACCGCCCCATAGGGCTCCAGCCC
>Ga0207710_10000200_pt1 | contig 56100 bp, 53 predicted proteins | sample KBSS24metaG_FD_184400 | JGI IMG/M metagenome (GOLD analysis project Ga0207710, IMG submission 184400) | Switchgrass rhizosphere microbial communities from Kellogg Biological Station, Michigan, USA - KBS S2-4 metaG (SPAdes) (version 2) | ecosystem: Host-associated > Plants > Roots > Rhizosphere...
GTAGACATACCCGGTATCGCCCTCGGCACACGACACCGTCACTTCCTGAGCCTCGCGAATACGCTGCGTCGCATCGCCGCAGCCGACGACCGCCGGTATACCCAACTCGCGCGCAATAATCGCCGCGTGACAAGTCCGTCCACCGCGGTTCGTCACGATCGCCGAAGCGCGCTTCATGACCGGCTCCCAATCGGGATCTGTCATATCGGCCACGAGCACATCCCCGGTTTGCACGCGGGCCATCTCGGAAATGTCCTTGATCACCCGCGCGGGGCCTGCGCCAATACGTTGGCCGATGCTGCGGCCCGTAGCCAACACCTTGGATCGCGATTTCAGCGAGAAGCGTTGAATGGTGCGCCCGGCCCGGCTTTGCACGGTCTCCGGGCGGGCCTGCAGGATGAAGATCTCGCCGGTCGAGCCATCCTTGCCCCACTCGATGTCCATCGGGGTTTTGTAATGCTCCTCGATGGTCAATGCCTGGCGCGACAGTGTCAGAATGTCTGCATCGTTCAGGCAGAAGCGCATGCGGTCGGCCTGCGATACCTCGACAGTCTGGACGCGCTCCGCGGAGCCCGCGGGCGCATACACCATCTTGATGGCCTTGCCACCGAGATTGCGGCGCAGAATGGGATATTTGCCAGCGCGCAGCGACTTCTTGTAAACGTAGAACTCGTCAGGATTGACAGCACCCTGTACGACCGTTTCACCCAGCCCGTACGAGGCTGTTATGAACACGACGTCGCGAAAGCCGGAGTCGGTGTCCAGTGTAAACATGACACCGCTTGCACCCAGGTCGCTGCGAACCATGTGCTGAACGCCGGCGGACAAAGCCACTGCGTTGTGATCGAAATTCTGATGCACGCGGTACGAGATCGCGCGGTCGTTGAACAACGAGGCAAACACTTCGTGCATTGCCTTGAGCACGTGCGCTTCGCCGCGGACATTGAGGAATGTTTCCTGCTGGCCGGCGAACGATGCCTCGGGCAAGTCTTCGGCCGTGGCGGACGAGCGGACGGCAACCGAAATCTCCTTCCCGTTGCTCATCCGACGTAACTCGTCGGTGACGGCCTTCTGCAGCTCAGGTGGAAACGGCGTTGACATGATCCAGCCCCGGATACGGGCACCGGTCGCGGCCAGAGCGCTGACATCATCCACATTCAGCGTGGCCAGCTCCTGGCGGATGCGCTCATCGAGGCCGCCTTGCTTCAGGAAGTCCCGATACGCCTGGGCCGTGGTGGCGAACCCACCCGGCACATGCACGCCCAGGTTGGCGAGGGAGCCGATCATTTCCCCCAAGGAGGCGTTTTTGCCGCCGACGGTCTCCACATCGTGCATGCCAAGACGCTCGAAAGGGATCACATACGTGTTCAAAGGCACTCCTCGGTCAACTCGACTGCGTACGACAATGCTTGCTCCGGCAACACAGCGGTGGTAACACTGGGACCACTGAGCAACCGTGCAGGTCTCGCGCTGTGAATCGCCGAACCGTTTTCTTCGTTTCGGACCAGACGGGTGTGACTGCGGAAACCATGGGCCACAGTCTCATGACGCAGTTCGAAGGCTTGGAATTTCGACCAGTGACTTTGCCATTTGTGGCAAGCGTTGACAAGGCGCACGAGGCTGTCAGGCGCATCAATCGCGCTGCAGAGGAAGAGGGCATGCGCCCGATCATTTTCAGCACCCTGGTGCAGGATGATCTGCGCGACATTGTCATGACCGCGAATGGTCTGTTCCTCGATTTTTTTGCCGCCTTCGTGGGGCCGCTGGAGCGCGAGCTCAACACGCGCTCCACACACCGCGCTGGCCGCGCGCATGGCATGGCGGATATTGCCGCCTACACCGCACGTATCAACGCTACGAATTACGCACTCTCCAATGATGACGGTACCGGTGGCGACTATGCGCACGCCGATGTGATTCTCGTGGGCGTGTCACGCTCCGGCAAGACTCCCACGTGTCTGTATATGGCCCTCCAGTATGGAGTGTTCGCTGCCAACTATCCCCTCACCGAAGAGGATCTCGAAGCCGGCCGCCTGCCGCGGCGCCTGGAGCCCCATCGGCGCAAGCTGTTCGCGTTGTCCATCAAACCCGAACGGCTGCAACAAATACGCAACGAGCGGCGTCCCGACAGCCGGTATGCGTCCCGCCAGCAGGTGCAGTACGAGCTCCGGGCCGCCGAAGCGCTATTTACGCGCTATGCAATACCATGTCTCGACACGACGGAATGTTCCATCGAAGAGATTGCAAGCCGCATTCTAAACACGTCGGGCATCGAACGCCGTCTGCGGCCTTGAAATACGCGTACCGTGGCACGATTCATGCCTGTAATTCCACGGCCGTGGCTATTGTGAAAAACACGCCCCGCGTGACTTGCGCGAACCTCTGTCTGAGTTATAGTCAACAGAATGCTGAACGACACGCTGACACCCGTCACCTGGCGCGCGCGGCCGCGCAGCTTCGTCGCGCTCATGGGCCTGTACGAGAGCAACTACATTCGCCTCGGTTGGCTTGCCGGCGACCTGGTGGCACTCGATGGCCGACATCGTTCGGTGGTCGAGAACGACTGTGATCTCCTTCTCACGATGACGGAGCGCTCGCCTTACACCAGCACGGTGAATTTGACGTATCTGCTGCCCGGTGCGCAGGGCGAGATGCAGTTCCCGGACATGCGGGTGAGGGTGTACCACGACGCCCATCTGGCCGAAGCCCAGGAGTGGGCCGGAACTCATGCGCAACCCGTTTTGAAAGCACTGCGTACCCATGCGGAGCGTGAACTGGATCAGCGCTGGGCCCGCAACGTGATGCTAAACAAGTGGCTGGAATATTGCGTAGAGCGAGGCCATCGCTTCTCGTCCGCCACCAGGCTCGCCACCGCAAAGTGAGCCTCGCAGTGAGATGAGCGCGGCTGGCTGCGCTGCATCTCATGAAGGCGTTGCGACAACTAGGATTTCTCAAGCTCAACTTCCGCCAGGAGGCGCCTCCCCAAGAGGAGGATCGCGTCCTCACCCTGTTTCGCAACCGCGCCGAGCTCAAAAAGGCTTACGGCGAGCTGCAGGACGAGGTGTACCGGCTGAAGGACCGCATCAAGCAGCAGGAAGGCGCGACGCAGCGCGTGCAGGAAATGCTGAATGCGCTCGAAGCGCGGCTGGGCATGACCGACACAGGTTATCCCGCGCTGGTGTTTTATCAACTGCGGCGGTTATGGCAGTCGGGCCGCGAGCTCATTGAGCAGTTCGTAGCGGACCTCGTGCGCAAACAGGACGAGCGGGAACGGCGGCAACATCTCGCCGAGCACAACCGCCGCCAGTTCTCGCAGCGTCAGATCGTGGAGAAGCGTTTGCGCAGCGCCGAGTCACTCGCGGCCGAAGAGGCGAGCCGGGTCGCCGAGCTCGAAGCCGACCGCGAGCGGCTCACACGATTCTGGCACTACTTCAAGCGTCGTGCAGTCGAACAACGGCTCGCCAGCGCAGTGGCCGGCTCGGTAGCCGCCAATGCAACTCTGGCTGACGCACGCGCCGCTGCTGAAGATCTCGACAAGGAACCGATGCCCGAGTTCCCGGGACTGTCGTTGGAATCGCGGCGGGCCATCAACCTTGCGTCGATCGCGTATGCCGAGGTGCTCTGCCTGCGGCTCATCAAAACTCGCCTGGTCACTCTGGCGCGCGAGGCTACACAGCGGCGCGAGGTCACCGATGACTATGGCTCGCAATCGGAGTGCGAAGTACTCATGCGCGAGATTGAGAATGCGCAAACCCTGATCCAGGGTCGTGCCAACATTGCGCAGGAGATCACCAGCCGCTCGGAGCGGCTCAAACAGGTTGCGCGCTATCGCGGTCCAACCGATACGGCACCAATGACAGACTCACTCGCCTTCTCGGAAGGCGATGTGCTGGCCAACGAGCCGGCCGGCGCCACGTCGGCGCGGATGCCCAACGTGCTCGCCGAAGATACCTGGGACCTGTACCGGATACTTCTTCGTTAGCGCATCCGGACAGCCGGGCTCTTCAGTGCGCGGACCTCGCGCGCCCGCTCACCGTCGCTCCTGAGTGTTCTTCGCCGTCTTCTGCTGCTGCCCGGCCGGTGTTGCCCGCGTACCGCTCACCATGTCAGCCATGATTTCAGCGGCCTGTGTCAGCACCACGTCCGGCAACACTCCCTTGTCCTTGTCGATCTCCTCGACGGTCTTGAAGGGCGGCAGGTTTTTCGCGGCACGGCGGCTGTTCTCACGTTCCAGCCGATCTTTTTCCTGACGGGCACGCTCTTCACGCCGCGCCTTGAGGTTGAGGGAAATGCTGTGCTGCTCGCGCACCGTGTCGATGGCTGCAATGTCAGACAACAGCCAGCGATAGTCGGGATCCTTCTGGGCGCGCACATCCTCGTCCGACGTCAGAGTCGCAACGGGCAGAGCGGGCAGCGAAGGGGCACTTGCCTGAAATGGCACGCCCGCGATCCGATCCCACGGGAGCGCGGCTTCGAGCGCGCTCTCGCCGACTTCCTTCATATCGATCGGTGAGGGCAGAGGGACATCAGGCTCGACGCCGCGATGCTGAGTGCTTTCGCCAGTGACCCGGTAGAACTTGCCGATCGTCACCGTCAGCTGGCCGCTGACGGGCTTCTGTGACCAGCGATCCAGGGGGACGAGATTCTGCACGGTCCCTTTACCGAAGGTGCGCTGGCCCAGGATGACGCCGCGGTGGTAATCCTGGATGGCGCCCGCGAAGATCTCGGATGCCGAGGCGCTGAAACGGTCTACGAGGACCGCCAGCGGGCCGGTGTAGGCAGCCGAGGGTTGGGGATCATCGAGCACCTCGAGGCGCCCGGAGGTGTCCTTGAGCTGCACGACGGGGCCATGGTCGATGAACAGGCCGGTGAGGGCAGTCGCCTCCGGCAGATAGCCACCGCCGTCGCCCCGCAGATCGAGCACGATGCCCTGGACGTTGTCGGCTTTCAGCTCATTCAACAGGCGCTGCACATCACGGGTCGTGCTGCGGTAATTCTGATCGCCCGCGTTCTGTGCCGCGATGTCCTGGTAGAACCCGGGGACGGTAATGACGCCAACCTTGAGAGTGCGGCCGTCGCGCGTGATGTTCTTGACTTCCTTGTGAGCAGCCTGGGCTTCGAGCGTGACCTTGTTACGTACGAACTCGAGCACCTTTTCCTGTGCGCCGGGCGCAGCCCCTGCCGGCAGAACCTGCAGCCGCACCGTGGTGCCTGCCTTGCCGCGAATCAGTTGCACGACATCATCCAGGCGCCAGCCGATCACGTCCTTGAAGTCGCCCTCATGGCCCTGGCCAACTCCGGTAATGCGGTCGTTGGTGTTGAGTGTGGCCGCGACCGCGGCCGGGCCGCCCTCGATGACGTTCATGATGGTCACGTAGTCATCGATGAGTTGCAGCGATGCCCCGATGCCCTCGTAGTTGAGGCTCATCTGGATGCGGTATTCCTCGGAGTTGCGCGGCGAGAAGTAGCTCGAGTGCGGGTCGAAGGAGCGCGCGTAGGCGTTCATCAGATTCTCGAACACGTCCTCCGGCGTGATCTGGTCCACCCGCTTCAACACGCGCTCGTAGCGTTTGCGCAGGATGTCCGTCACCTCCGGCCATTGTTTTCCTGTGAGCAGCAGCGACAGGACGTCGTTCTTCACGCGCTTGCGCCACAGCTCGTTGACCTCGGCCTCACTCGCAGGCCATGCGGCCTTCTGCCGTTCGAACTCGAATGTCTCGTTCAGCGTCCAGTCCGGCTCGGTCTTCAGCAGCGCAATTGCGTGTTGGATGCGCTCCCGGTTGCGCTGTTGGAAGCGTGCGAAGATCGCGTACGCGGGCTCGACGTCGCCGGTACGGATCATGTCGTCGAACTTGAACTTGTACGCCTGGAATTCGGCGATGTCGGTGGCCAGGAAATAACTGCGCTGGCCGTCGAGGAAATCCAGGTAACGGTTGAAAACCTGCTCCGACATCTTCTTGTCGATGGGAGCGCGGCTGTAATGCGCTTCCTCGAGGATGCGGCCGACCTTACGGGCCGTGGCCTTTTGGGAGTCGGTGGGCGCGATGGCGCCCGGGGGCAGTACGGAAACCGGCGCTGGCGCGCGGGCGGAGCCTGATTCGGCCAGCGACAGTACGGCCAGGGTTGCCAGCATCGAGGCGGCTATCCACCCGGCTGTACGGCGAGAAGGTTTAGGCATCATTCATGACGCTCGCGGTTGCGGAAGGCATTACACTTTGGAGTAAGGCTAGAGCGTGTGGTTCGGCTCAGCAAGTGCGGGAACCTTTACGTCGGTCGAAAATGGCATGCGTCCTCTGACCTTATTGCTGGGAATCGTGATGGGCTCGACGGTATCACTGGCCATCGGCCTGCTGGGTACCTGGATAGTCATCCTGTTCCTGCCACAAGAAGCCGAACGCTTCGCTCCGGAGCATGCAGCGCTCCTGCAGGCAATAGCAATTTTCGTGGCGCTTGCCGCCGCCAGCGCCTTCAGCTTCTACGGGGACCTGCGTTCCCGCGCCTGGCGCCTGCGGGCCCACGCTGTGTCGTTACTGCTGCTAGCGACGACAATATGGGTGTACTGGCCGACTTAAAGGGCTTCCTCGGCCCCCTTCGGCTTCGGACCACGGTTCTCAGGCGCGCTTGCGCTTGGATCTGCAGATAGCGGGTGCCCGGCCTTGGACGTGTCGTAAGGGTCGTGACGGACGTCACAGTCTGTCTTTGGCGACTGTAGGCTCGATGCGGGGATTGGACTTAACGGGGCTGCGCGGCTTGATGAGAGCCCACGCGACCCGCGCGAACAGGATGATGACGGTGGGGCCGAGCGCCACCACCCAATAACTGATCTCACCGTGACCGAGCCCGACAAAAAAATCACCGAGCAAGGCCATGGGTCCCGCGTGAGTATTGGTTCCATGCGTGTAGGGACCGAGGATCCGGTTGCCTACGAACCAAGTGGCGAGCGGCACGGCGATGAGGCCGATGAGCAGCGCACTCCCAAAGATGAACAGCTCGCGGCTCACAGGGGACCGGGCGGTCAATGAGCGGCGGGCACGGGCCAGCAGATCCAGCAGGGTCGAACTCCTTGGCGGCGGCCGATGCGCGGCCGGGTGGCATAATACCTTTGTGATGAAGAAAATCAGAGCAGCGGTTATAGGTGTCGGCTATCTCGGCCGATTTCATGCGCAAAAATACGCACAAGCTTCGGATTGCGAGCTCGTAGCCGTCGCCGACGCGAGACAGGAGGCGCGCGAGCAGGTCGGCGCTGAGCTCGCGGTTCGCGCGGTCGCGGACTACCGGGAATTGCTCGGTATAGCAGACGCTGTAAGCGTGGTTACGCAAACACCCGCCCATTTCGAGATCGCGCGGGATTTTCTGAACGCCGGCGCGCACGTGCTCGTCGAAAAGCCCATTACGGAGACCGCGGCGGAAGCGCGCGAGCTGATTGCGCTGGCAGCGCGGCAGAAGCGTATTCTGCAGGTGGGCCATCTCGAGCGCTTCAATGCGGCTATCCTGGCCGCCGAGCCCTATCTGAACTCACCGCGGTTTGTCGAATGCCATCGCCTGGCGCCGTACCGCGAGCGTGGCACCGACGTAAACGTCGTTCTGGATCTCATGATTCATGACATCGACATCGTTCAGACTATCGTGGGCGCCCCCATCGAGACCATCGATGCTGTCGGGACACCCGTGTTTTCGGACGAAATCGACATCTGCAACGCGCGTATCCGTTTCACGAACGGGTGCGTAGTGAATGCCACTGCCAGCCGGGTCAGTTTCAAGACCGAGCGCAAGATGCGCGTGTTTGAAGATGCCGGCGTGTACCTTTCGTTGGACCTGCAGCAGAAGATCATGACGCTGATCCGCAAGCGCAGTCCCGGTGATGTGCCCGGCCCGCTGCCCGTGAGTATCGAGGAGCAGTCCTTGGAACAGGGCGATGCGCTCAGATCCGAGATCGAGTCATTTCTCACCTGCATCCGCACCGGCCGGCCCCCGGTCGTCAGCGGCGAGGCCGGCCTGATGGCCTTGGAAACGGCGATGCGGATCACCGCACAGGTGCACAAGTCGTTGGCTGAGCGCCCCGCCGTGAAACGCTCGGAGAGTTGAGACGTGCCGGATGCAGAGCTGCTGGCCGACCTGCGAGCGCTCCTGGGCGAGCAGGGTCTCGTTACGGGCGAACGGCTGGCTGCCCGCGTCTACGATCAGCATGTTGGACCGGTGCTGGCGCAGGTGTTGGTTCGGCCCGCCGATACCACGCAGGTGTCGGCCGTCCTGCGTCTTTGTCATGCACGCCGTCAGCCGGTCGTGCCACACGGCGGTCTGACGGGTCTGGTTTATGGCGGCGCCGTGGGTGAGGACGAGATCATTCTCTCGCTCGAGGCCTTGAATCGGATCGAGTCGGTGGATGTTGCTGGCCGCACCATGAGAGTGGAGGCAGGAGTGACGCTGCAGCGGGCCCAGGAGGAGGCGGAGCGGTTCAACCTGATGTTCCCCCTTGACCTGGGTGCGCGGGGCACGGCCACCATCGGTGGAAATATTTCCACCAACGCAGGGGGGATGCGCGTCGTACGTTACGGGATGATGCGCAGTCTCGTCCTGGGCCTGGAAGTGGTACTTGCGGACGGCACGGTGCTCTGCTCGTTGAACCGCATGTTGAAAAACAATGCCGGTTACGATTTGAAACAGTTGTTCATCGGCACTGAGGGCACTTTGGGGATTGTCACACGCGCCGATCTGCGGCTCGCGCCCCGGCCGGTTTCCTCAGCGTCCGCATTCGTCGCCTGCCGCGACTTTGCCGCAATACCCGAGCTGCTGGGAATGCTGGATGCGCGCCTCGGCGGTCAGCTGAGCGCGTTCGAAGCGCTCTGGCCGCAGTTCTACGAGCTCACGACGACTGCGCCGGCGCGCAGCTCGCCGCTACTTCCGTACGGGCACGGCATTTATGTGCTCATCGAGACGCTGGGTGCTGATCCCGGCGCTGACCAGGAACGGTTCGAGCGTGTGTTGACTGATGCGCTGGAGCGCGAAGTGATTGTGGATGCGGTGATAGCGAAATCCGAGGCTGAGCGCCGCAGTATGTGGGCGCCACGCGAGGATGTGTTTCAAATGGATCGCTACGGACCCTCGCACAGCTTCGATGTGAGTCTCGCCATTGGCGACATGCCGCGTTATCTCGAAACGGTGCGCCGCGCGTTGCAAGAGCAGGTGCCGGGGGCGCAGATGTGGGTGTTTGGACATGTCGCCGATGGCAATCTGCACATCGCGGTTTGCGCCGGCGACGCCCAGAAACACGCTGCAACATTCGACGCCGTCGAGCGGTGTGTGTACGAGCCGCTGCGTGGCATCACGGGCTCCATCTCGGCCGAACATGGCATTGGACTCGAGAGAAAGCCGTACCTTGAAATTTCGCGGACGCAGGCCGAGATTGCGACCATGCGTGCCTTGAAGGCCGCCCTCGATCCGCGCGGCATACTCAACCCTGGAAAGGTCATCGATGTCCACTGAGCCTGAGCATTTTCGGCGCAACCCGCGCCAGGTCACGGTTGCCGCCATCCAGATGTCCTGCGGCTGGGATGCGGCCGGCAATATTGCGAAGGCGCACAAACTGGTTCGCGAGGCCGCCGCCCGCGGCGCACAGATCATCCTCCTGCCTGAATTGTTCGAAGCGCCGTACTTCTGCATCGAGCAGGACAACCGGCATCTGAATCTGGCCTGCAGCGTCGCTGAGAACCGGGCGGTACGCTACTTCAGTGACGTCGCGCGCGAGCTGGGTGTCGTGCTGCCGATCAGCTTCTTCGAGCGGGCGGGACCGGTTTTCTTCAACTCGATTGCCATCCTCGATGCCGATGGCCGCAACCTTGGCCTGTATCGCAAGTCGCACATCCCGAATGGACCCGGGTACCAGGAGAAGACTTACTTCAGTCCTGGCGACACAGGCTTCAAGGCCTGGAACACGCGGTTTGGGCGGATCGGCGTCGGAATCTGCTGGGACCAGTGGTTTCCGGAGACGGCACGCTCGATGGCCCTGCTCGGTGCCGAGCTGCTGTTCTTCCCGACGGCAATCGGCTCTGAGCCACCGCCCGCACTCCCCGTGAACTCCCGCGATCACTGGCAGCGGACTCAACAGGGTCACGCCGCGGCGAATCTCACGCCACTGATTGCTTCCAACCGCTACGGGGTGGAGCGCTCGATCCAGGATCCCGAGGGTCTGTACATCCGCTTCTATGGGTCATCGTTCATCGCCGACCCGACTGGGGCCAAGGTGGCAGAAGCGGCCGAGGAGGGCGATGCGGTGTTGACCGCTACTTTCGACCTCGAGCAGCTGGCGCAGCTGCGAAACAACTGGTTTGTGTTCCGCGACCGCAGGCCCGATCTTTACGGCAATCTGGTGTCGCTCGACGGGCGGGTGCCGGCGCGGTAACGGAGCGTTCGGGCACACTGTCCGGCTGGCGGCGCCGGAGCATTTCCAACCTCTGGCGTGGGAACCATCACGCCATCCTGTCATTGAAGGTGGCAGGATGAAACACGAAGACGAACAACCAGCCAGGCGCACGCGATCGCGGGTGGCACTGGATGAGGACACCCATCCCTTGACGGGCGCGCGGACACTGAGTGCTGTCCGTGAGTTACCCGAGGCGGTCAACGCTTGTAAGCGTTGTGGGTTGTGGCGATCCGCCACTCAAGGAGTGCCCGGCGAAGGAAGGGCTCCCAGCGGGTTGATGCTGGTCGGCGAAGCCCCTGGCGACCAGGAAGACTTGCAGGGTCATCCGTTCGTGGGGCCCGCCGGAGCGATGCTCGACCGTGCCCTGGCCGAAGCCGGCATGGACCGCAACGCCGTGTACATCACGAACGCAGTCAAGCACTTCAAGTTCGAGCCCCGGGGCAAGCGGCGCTTGCACGTCAAGCCGGCCGCTGTCGAGATTCAAGCCTGCCACTGGTGGTTGGAGCAGGAGCTGCGCCTCGTTTCGCCCAAGCTCGTGATTGCTCTGGGTGCGACCGCAGCACGCGCGCTGCTTGGCCGAGTCGTCACGATCGCTCAGACGCGCGGCGCCGCGCTGCCACTGAGTGACACCATGGACCTATGGGTGACCATCCATCCGTCGTTCCTCCTGCGGATCCCGGATGAATCGCGCAAGCGCGCTGAGTATCAGCGGTTCGTGCAGGAGTTGACGGAGGCGCATCGCTGGGTCAACAGCAACTAACGCGGGCTTCCCGGGTGTGGTTCCCGGCCGTGAGGCCGGGAACCACGTACTGGTGGAGGCGGGGGGACAGCACATCCACGGCTTTCGCCGCGGGCTGGACTATGCCTTCATCCGTGCGCTCACCTGAACGCGCGGATGCGGAGCGTGTTATTCCGCTGATTGAATCAGCCGGAATCCTAGTGCCCGCCCAGGCTTGCGCCATCGGCGAGTCTATGAGTCTCTACAGGGCAGGCCTGAAGTTGGCCTTCTTCCTACCCCTCGGCGTTGCCATGCCACCTCGAAAGGTGCCGTCAGGTTTCACCGATGTGAGCTCCGTTATCAACCAACCCTCACGGGTTGGTGCGACCCTTGATCGAACCCCCGTCCGCAAGCGCTAGACTCCAAGATCTACGTACATAGCTCACTCTTTATTTTCTCGCGTCACGCTACCCGAGGAGCAGGGAAAACGCTTCGCCAGCCACGGTAACTCTTAACGATCCGGCCCGTCGCACACCGTATCGCGATCCTATGAGCGCTTCCCCTGATTCAGTCGCATAGGCACGAACTGGTCAGAGGTCAGCTGCGTTTAGGCAGCTAGAGCGTAGTTGTCGTCGTTGGCAACTATGATTTGCAGCATTATTAACGAGGGCACTGCGCCTCGGCACGCACCTGGAGGTTTGCAACCCACGTCGAAACCGGTCGCCCCCAGTAAACATCGTCATCATACCCTAGGATTGGCTCGGCCGGGCGAAGTTCCAGGCCGGCGTGGTATGCCGCCTGCGAGAGGGGCTCCACCCCGCGCCGCACGGCGCGGGTAGCACCGCTAGCGATTGCGCATGATCCGCGCTTTGTCGCGCTGCCAATCGCGGTCCTTGTCCACCGCCCGCTTGTCGTGTTGTTTCTTTCCCTTGGCGAGACCAACGGCCAGTTTGGCGCGGCCGTTCTTCCAGTACAGCTCCAGGGGAACGAGGGTGTAGCCCTTGCGCTCCACCGATCCGACGAGGCCCGACAACTCGCTCGCGTTGAGCAGGAGCTTGCGGGTGCGCACTGGATCGGCAACCACATGGGACGAGGCCGAGGTCAGTGGCGAAATGTGTGCACCGAACAGGAACGCCTCGGCGCCGCGCACGAAAACGTAGGCCTCCGCGAGTTGCGCACGCCCGGCGCGCATGGCCTTCACTTCCCAGCCCTGCAGGACCAATCCGGCCTCGTAGCGCTCCTCGATGAAATACTCGAAGCGCGCCTTGCGGTTCTCGGCGATGAGACGTTCGGTTTTTTCCGGCTTGGCCATTTACAAAAGGAGCGCCACTTCAGGTTTTTGGGCGGTGATTGTACCGTGAATGACAATCCGCCGGTGTCTTGTGACAATTGTCGCATGCGAGAAATCAAGCATTCGGCGCTCGTCGCCCAGCCACCCGCGCAGTTGTTCGCGCTGCTCAACGATATCGAAAGTTATCCGCGCTTCATCCCGTGGTGCACCCACGCGAAAGTGCTATCGCAGTCGGAGCGCGAGATCGTTGCAACCATCGGGGTCCGGCAGGGTCCGCTGCACAGCGAGTTCACGACTCGCAACGAGCTCGAGCAGGATCGCCGCATACTGATGCACCTGGTGACCGGGCCGTTCAGAATGTTGGAAGGTGAGTGGCTGTTGACGCCCATCGCCCAACCCGTTGATGGGGTCGTCGGTTGTCGTGTTCAACTGACAATGAAATTCGCGTTCAAAAATCGGCTGACGGCGGTATTGTTTGAGCAGAAGTTCGCCGAGACAGCCGCTTCACTGATGGACGCGTTCGTTGCGCGCGCGCGTGCTTTGCCGCCATGAGCGAAGGTGGCCGCAAACGATGCGTTGTGGCATATGCCACCCGTGAGCGGCAATACCTGTGGGCGGTTGACGTGCCCTTGGATGCGACCATCGCCGAGACGATCGAGGCGGCCCGGCAGCTTGCGGATGAGCCCGATGTGCCGTGGGAGACGGCGCCTGTTGGAATTTTTGGCGAGCTGCGGGAGCGGTCAGATCGGCCGGCAGAGGGTGATCGCGTCGAGATTTATCGACCGTTGGCCAGTGACCCGCGTGACAGACGCCGGGCCCGTGTCCAACGCGAACGCAAGGGCGGCAAGTGAGCCGCCGCCCCGGCACGCATCACATCACCGGGAATTTGGATACCGACGGGCCTTCGTCCGGGCCTTGCGGCGCCTTGTCGGGCACGTTGTTGCGCTCGAACTTGTCTACCTTGTCTTCCTTGAAGTACACAATCAGGTGGCGCTCTTCGGGCTTGCGCAGGCGGCCTTTCTTGAAATAGTACAGATAATCCCAACGCTCCTTGTCGAAGGCGTCAGGAACCATTGGTGTGCCTAAAAGATAGCGCACCTGGCTGCGAGTCATTCCTGGCTGCAGCTGATTCACCGTGCGCGCTTCCAGGAAGTTTCCCTGCTGGATGTTCATGCGGTAAACGCAGCCCGTCGTGACCGCAGAGGTTGCAGCCAGCGACAACAGCAGCGCGAGGGTCCTGGCGCCGTAAATCGGGCTCAGGCCCTTAATTAGTGGTTTCATGCACGTCCAATGGGCGATAATGCGCGTGAATCATACCTTATCGCGAATAGTCTGCAGCTCGCGCCTTGGCGGCAGACGTTGATTCGACGGAGAGCAGCAGTGGAAGGCAAAGACCTCCGCAAAGCCGGCCTGAAGGTAACGCTGCCGCGCCTCAAGATTCTTGAAATCCTCGAGAGCAGCACGACGCGACACCTTTCAGCCGAAGACATTTACCGCACGCTCCTCGACGGTAACGAGGACATCGGGCTGGCAACCGTCTACCGCGTACTCACACAGTTCGAGGCGGCCGGGCTCGTCACGCGCCATCATTTTGAGAATGGAATGGCGGTCTTCGAGCTCAATCACGGCACGCACCACGATCACATCGTGTGTCTGGACTGCGGCCGAGTCGAAGAGTTCATGGATTCCGGCATCGAAGAGCGGCAGACCTCGGTGGCTCAACGCCTCGGGTTCACGATCCGCGATCACTCCCTGATCATGTACGGGCATTGCCGACGTACGAATTGTGCCTACCGGAAAAAGAAAGTGAGCTGATGTCGCCATGGGTGGCCCCATGGCCATCCCAGGGCGACGGTCAGGGCGCGCCCGACATGCTACCCCGGGGACCACTAGACCCCAGCTGCGCCCTCAGCGCCGCTTGGCACCCGGCCGGGCGGCCGCCTTCGCGGCGAGGTCAATGACGTTGTCGTCCGCTGAGCCCTTGGCTGCCGCTGCGGCGGTGCTCTTGGCCGTTGGCGGACTGTCCTTGCCCGGTGAAGCAGAGGTCTTGGCAGGCGAGGCGGGACCCCTGCCTGGCTGGGCAGCGCCTGCGGCTGTCGAGGCAGCGTCCTTGACCATTCCGGCCGTGGTCCTGCCCGGCGAGGTGGCTGGCGGGGCAGCGTCTGCGGCTGCCGGGGAGCCGCCTTTGGCCGGCGAGGCAGCAGCACCGACCGTCTGTGAGCTACCTTTCGGCGCCTGACCGGCGGCCTTGCCCGGCTGCGAAGCGTTCTCGAGTACCTGCGGCGTGGGTTTCGCCGTGGGAGCAGCAGCTTTACCCGGCTGCGGGGCGCCCGGGCTCGCATTGCCGGGAGCAGCCGCGGCCTTGCCGGGCTTCGCACCGGCCGCCAAGGCCTTGGCGGCCTCACCCGCGGTGGCCCGGGGATCGACCCCCAAAACCTTGGGTTCGACACCGCCTGCTTCCTTCGCCGACTGCGCCGCAATCTTCGCCTGCGCCAGCAGGTCTTTCGCCGTCAGGGCGGGCATCTTGTCGGTTGGCGATGGGTCAGGCGGCAAATCCAGGTGCGTCCGCAGCATCTCCCGGGCGTGCTCACGCGCCTTACCGGTTACTTCGATGCCGCCCAGCATGCGGGCGATCTCTTCCACGCGATCCTGAGCCGCGAGTTCCGTCAGAGCGGTCCGCGTCGTGCGCCCGTCCGTCGATTTCGCGACGCGAAGATGATGGTGTCCCTGCGACGCGACCTGCGCCAGGTGAGTTACACACAACACTTGTCCGCGATCGCCGAGAGCGCGCAGCTCGCGGCCCACGATCTCCGCGACAGCGCCACCGATTCCGGAATCCACTTCGTCGAACACCATGCAACGCGTCTCGCGCGCGGCAACTGAGACCTGTACAGCCAGAGACAAGCGTGAAAGCTCGCCGCCCGAGGCCACCTTCGCGAGTGCACGCAGAGGCTGTCCCGGGTTCGCGGTCACGCGAAATTCGATCTGATCAACACCGTGTTGGGCAGGCTCGGCCGTGCCGTCCTGAGTTACTTCGACCTGGAAGCGGCCGCCTGACATCCCGAGTGTCTGCATTCGCGTCGTGATGTCTTTTGCCAGCGCGCGGCCGGCCGTGGTCCGCCTCGCGGACAACTGCGCCGCCAGGGTTCGAAATTCTTCCAGCGCGGCCCCGAGATCCTTACGCAGCACCGCGAGATCCATCTCGGCCCGCTCCAGCGTCTCGAGCTCCGAGATCAGCTCGGCAGTGCGCGCCACCAGCTCGAGGGGTGTCACCCGGTTCTTACGCGCCAACTCCTCGATCGCCGCCAGCCGTCTCTCAACTTCGTCCTGGCGCGTGGTATCGAGCTCGAGTCCATCGCGATAGTGGCTGAGTCCCCGTGCCGCCTCGCGGATCTGGATGGCCGCTTCCTCCACGAGAGGCAGCATGGCTCCCAGTTTGGGATCGACGACCTCGAGCCCACGAAGAGCCTGCAACGCCCGGCTCACTCCTGCGTGGGCGCTGCCTTCCTCGCCTTCGTATAGCAACTGCAGGGCAGTCTGGGTGGCTTCCGCGAGCTTGCCGCGATTCGCAAGCCGCGCCCGCTCATCGACGAGGCTCTCGAATTCGCCGTCCTTGAGCGCTAAGGCATTCAGCTCCGTTACCTGATAGCGCAGCAGCTCGAGCTTCGCATCGCGGTCGCGGGCTTTGCCTTCGAGCTCCAGGGTGCGATTCAACAGCTCGAGCCACACCCGATGGGAGATGCCAACCTGTCCGGCTGCCTGCTCGAGCCGGCCGTAGCCATCGAGCAGCTCGCGCTGGGCGGCGCTGCGGGTCAGCGACTGAAATTCATGTTGGCCATGGATATCGATGAGAATGTTGCCCGCCTCACGCAGCAACGTTACGGCAACCGCCTGGCCATTCAGGTACGCCCGTGAGCGGCCATCGCTCGCCACGACGCGGCGAATCGACAGCTCGTCTCCAACAGTGATCGACTGCTCATCCAGCCAGCGTTTCAACTCCCGGGGCGTCCTGGTCAGATCGAACGTGCCGGTAATCTCCGCACGCTCGGCGCCGTGACGGACCACTTCCGCCCCAGCCCGCCCGCCCGCAAGCAGCTGCAGCGCGTCCACGAGAATCGATTTGCCCGCGCCGGTCTCTCCGGTGAGCACTGTTAGTCCGGGACGCAACTCCAGCTCGATGGCATCGATGATCGCGAAGTCACGGATCTGCAGGTAGGTGAGCATGGTTCCCTAGTTTACCAACAAGAGTTTACCAGCAGGGCTAGCGCTCGAAGCTGCCGCGGCCCCAATGAAGCTTGGAGCGCAGCAGCCGGTAATAGTCGTGCCCTGCCGGGTGCAGGAGTGTGATCCGTTCCGCGGCCGCCTTGATGCACAGCCGGTCACCCGGCTCGAGCTCCCCGAGGACCGTGCCGTCGCAGGTCACCTGCGCCCGCGTGTCCGGCCGCTCGAGCAACTTCACCTCGACCTCGGAGCGCGCGGATACGACGATGGGGCGGTCCGACAAGGTATGGGGGCAGATCGGGGCCACCACGAGTACGTCGAGATGCGGCTCGACAATCGGGCCGCCACAGGAGAGGGCATACGCGGTAGAGCCGGTTGGGCTCGCCACGACGACGCCATCGCCGGCATGCGTGTTGACGTAGCTGCCATCGAGATGTGTTTCGAAATCGAGCATCCGGCCGGTCACCAGCTTTTGCATAACAACATCGTTCAGCGCCAGCGTTTCGGCAATCGCGCCACTGGCATAATGCAGACGGGCCGCAAGCAGCGGCCGCTCATCCGCCTGCAGCTGTCCCTGCAACGCCGCGTCTATGCAGGGAAACATGTTCTGCGGCATGACGTCGGTCAGAAAACCGAGCCGGCCTCGGTTGACGCCCAGCAGGGGTACCCGGTGCCGTGCTACGAGCCCCGCGGCGTACAGGAGCGTGCCGTCACCGCCAATGGCGATGACGAGGTCCGCATTCGCTCCAATGTCCTTTTCGGGCATCCGCACGATGCCGGCGTCAGCGCCGGTCCAGGTCGTCTCCTCGCTGACAATGACCTTGACCTGCCGGGACAGCAGGTGGGGGATCAGCGCATTGACGGATTCCGCCACACGCGGGTCGGTGAATCTGCCGACCAGCGCGCACAGTCGCACGGGAAAGCCCATCGGGTGCCTTTGGTTCACGCCTCGCGGCCATGCGAGGCGCGCCTTTGTAGCACGACCCTGTGGCAGGGCCAATGCGGCCAATGTGGCAGCTTCACCGCGGTTCACACCCTGGTGGGGCGGGCGCCGGCCCCAAGATGACGATTGCTTGACGGTGGCCGCCGCCGTCGCTAGCGTGGCTGACGCAATAAGCAGGTTTTGCGGAAAGTGACGCGCTGATCATCCATGGCGCATGAAAGTCGAGAAACAGAGGGGCTGAGCGAACGCGCTCAAACCCTCCTGCGGGTTTTGATAGAAAGCTACATTCGCGACGGGCTGCCCGTCGGCTCCCGCGTGCTCTCGCGCGATTCGGGATTGGAGCTGAGCTCAGCCACCATCCGCAACGTGATGGCGGATCTCGAGGAGTTCGGTTTCGTCTCCTCGCCGCACACTTCCGCGGGGCGCATTCCGACGGACAAGGGCTACCGGTTCTTTGTCAACACACTGCTGCGGATGCAGCCGCTGGATGAAAGCGCAGTCGCCGAGATCCGGCGCCAGGTGGATGGCCGGCGCGAAAACTCCAAGGACCTCGTCTCATCGGTCTCGCAGTTGCTTTCGACGGTGACGAAGCTTGCAGGGGTCGTTACCGTGCCGCGCACCCAGCAGGCTTCCATCACGCACGTCGAGTTTGTCGTGTTGTCGGAGAATCGAGTGCTGGCCGTGCTGGTGTTCGATGACCGGGAGGTGCAGAACCGCATCATCCAGCTCGAGCGTTATTATTCGCCGGACGAGCTGAAGCGCGCCTCGAATTATCTGAACGAGCAGTTCCGCGGCCGCACACTGCCGCAGGTGCGCGAGGAGATCCTGCGCCAGCTCGCCGAAACCCACGCGCACATGAACCAGATCATGCTGGATGCGATTTCCGTCGCCCAGCACGTGTTCGAGGCGGGTGAAGGGGAGGATCGGCTCGAGTACGTGATCAAGGGCGAGACCAACCTGATGGGCGTGGCCGAGCTCACCAACGTCGAGAAGCTGCGGCGCCTGTTCGAGGCGTTCAACGAGAAGCGCGACTTTCTGAACCTGCTCGATCACAGCCTGAAGGCACAGGGCGTGCAGATTTTCATTGGCCATGAATCGGGATTCCAAATCCTCGATGATTGCAGTGTCGTAACGGCCCCATACGCGGCCGGTGACGCTGTGGTTGGAGTCGTCGGCGTGATCGGGCCGACGCGGATGGCCTACGAGCGGGTGATCCCGATCGTGGATATGACCGCAAAGTTGCTCGGCGCCGCCTTGAACTCGCGCCGCTGAACCGCAAGTTATCGACCCTTAAACGGACAAGGAACCGGACTGGCCTGATTTCAGGCATCCTGCGCGCCCGTGACGCCGCGGCGTCACGGGACCGAAAGCCCACGATTTTGAGGAGGTTTGGATGAATAGCGATGAGGCCGGACAGGAGCGGCCCGGTGCGGGCGAGCCCACCGCCGTGCTCCCCGAGACCGCCGCCCAACTCGTCGAGCTCGAGCGCCTGCAGCAGGCTCTGACCGAAGCTGAGGAGCGGGCCCGCAATCACTGGGAGCAGTATCTGCGCGCCGTCGCGGATCTGGAGAATGTCCGCAAGCGCGCGCAGCGCGACATCGAGGCCGCGAACCGCTACGGACTCGAGAAATTCGCGGCCGAGCTGCTCCCGGTCCAGGACAGCCTGCAGCTTGCAGTGCAGAACGCCGGGAAGGCCGACTCGCGCAGCCTGGTCGAGGGGCAGGAAGCGACTTTGAAGCTGCTGACCAAGGCCCTCGAAAAGATCGGCGTAGTACCCATCAATCCCCAGGGTGAGCCCTTCGATCCAGCCCGCCATGAGGCCATGCTGGCCCAGGAATCGGCCACCGCGGAGCCCAATTCCGTGCTGCAGGTCGTGCAGCCGGGGTACGAGATCAATGGGCGGTTGCTGCGGCCCGCCCGGGTAATAGTTTCGAAAGGAAAGGGCTAGGGGCGGAAAAGGGAGGCTACGCCTCCTGGGCGAACTCGCGTTTTTTTGCGATTGCCTCTACTTGAATAGGTAGGGGCAAGCACCCAACAAGTGCAGCTAGTCGAACACAAAATGCTTTTTTGCGGAGTAAACCAATGGCTAAGGTAATCGGCATCGACCTCGGGACCACGAATTCGTGCGTGGCCATCATGGAGGGCGGGAAGCCTCGCGTGATCGAGAATAGCGAGGGCGACCGTACCACTCCTTCTGTCATCGCGTTCACCAAGGACGGCGAGGTACTCGTCGGCCAGCCCGCGAAGCGCCAGGCAGTGACCAACCCGCAGAACACGCTGTTCGCCATCAAGCGTCTCATCGGCCGCAAGTTCGACGATGAGATCGTGCAGCGGGATATCAAAATGGTCCCGTACAAGATCGTCCGCGCCGACAACGGCGATGCGTGGGTCGAGGTCCAGGGCAAGAAGATGGCCCCGCAGGAGATCTCGGCGCGCGTGCTCATGAAAATGAAGAAGACGGCCGAAGACTATCTCGGTGAGACAGTCACGGAGGCGGTCATCACCGTCCCTGCCTACTTCAATGACTCGCAGCGCCAGGCGACCAAGGATGCCGGCCGCATCGCGGGCCTGGAAGTAAAGCGCATCATCAACGAGCCCACCGCGGCATCGCTCGCCTATGGCGAGGACAAGCAGGGTAAGGACCGCAAGATTGCGGTATATGACCTGGGCGGCGGCACGTTCGACATCTCCATCATCGAGATTGCGGAAGTTGACGGCGAGCGTCAGTTTGAGGTGCTTTCGACGAACGGCGACACGTTCCTCGGTGGCGAGGACTTCGACCTGCGCATCATCAATTTCCTGGCTGAAGAGTTCCTCAAGGAGTCCGGCGTTGACGTGCGCAAGGACCCGCTCGCCATGCAGCGCCTGAAAGAGGCTGCTGAAAAGGGCAAAATCGAGCTGTCTTCGACCCAACAGACCGACATCAATCTGCCCTACATCACGGCCGATGCCTCGGGCCCCAAGCATCTCAACATCAAGCTGACACGTGCGAAGCTCGAGTCGATCGTGGAAGACCTCGTGCAGAAAACCATCGGCCCGTGCCGTACTGCGATGAAGGATGCCGGTACGTCCTCGAGCGATATCGCCGAGGTCATCCTGGTAGGCGGCCAGACGCGCATGCCGCTCGTGCAGAAGTACGTAAAGGACTTCTTCGGCAAGGAGCCGCGTAAGGATGTGAACCCCGACGAGGCTGTCGCAGTGGGTGCAGCCATTCAGGGTGGCGTGCTCGCTGGCGAAGTGAAGGACGTGCTGTTGCTCGACGTCACCCCGCTGTCGCTCGGTATCGAGACGCTCGGCGGCGTCATGACGAAGCTCATCGAGAAGAACACGACGATTCCTACCAAGGCGTCGCAGACCTTCTCGACGGCTGATGACAATCAAACTGCGGTGACCATCCATGTACTGCAGGGCGAGCGTGATCGCGCGCAGGACAACAAGTCACTGGGCAAGTTCGATCTGACGGAGATACCGCCCGCACCGCGCGGTCTGCCCCAGGTGGAGGTCTCTTTCGATATCGACGCGAACGGCATTCTGAACGTGTCGGCGAAGGACAAGGCCACCGGCAAGGAGCAGAAGATCGTCATCAAGGCCTCGAGCGGCCTCACCGAGGATGAGATCAAGCGGATGGTCCGGGATGCCGAGGCTCATGCGGAGGAAGACAAGAAATTCCGTGAGCTGGTGGATACGCGCAACAAGGCGGACGGCATGATCCATGCGGTCGAGAAGACTCTGAAGGATCTGGGCGACAAGGTTGATCCGGCCGAGCGTGGACGGGTCGAGTCGGCTATCTCGGATGTGCGCACCGCGCTGAAGAGCGACGACAAGGGCGCGATCGAGAAGAAGACCGAAGCACTTGCGCAGGCTTCGGCTGCCATTACTCAACGTGCCTATGCGGCAGAGCAGGGTGCGGCTGGTGGTGCCGGCGGTCCCGGTGGTCCCGGCGCCGGGGCTGGCGCGGCGGGTGCGGGAGCGCAGGGCAGCGCGGGCCGTGACGACGTGGTCGATGCCGAGTTTGAAGAAGTTAAGGACAAAGACCGCAAAGCTTCGTAAAGTTAAGTCGAACCCCGACGGGTTCACTGCAAAGTGAACCCCGTTGGGGCCCGGCGTACGAAGCGCCGGTAGCATATCGGGTCTCCAGGGTCTGGCTTAGCAGCGCATGTCCAAACGTGACTACTACAAGGTACTCGACGTACCAAAGACGGCGACGGAAGTAGATATCAAGAAGGCCTACCGCCGCCTTGCAATGAAGTATCACCCGGACCGCAATCCGAACGACAAGGATGCGGAGGAACGCTTCAAGGAAGCCAAAGAGGCGTGCGAAGTTCTCACTGATGCTCAGAAGCGCGCCGCTTATGACCAGTACGGTCATGCGGGCGTCGAAGCCGCTTCGCGCGGCGGCGGCCGCTCGGGATTCGCCGGCGGGGATGCTTTCAGCGATATTTTCGGCGACGTGTTCGGTGACATCTTCGGCGGGGCACGGCGGGGTGATGGCCGGTCGCAGCAGTTCCGCGGCGCGGACCTGCGCTTCGAGCTCGAGCTCGATTTGGATCAGGCCGTGTTCGGCCATACGGCCGAAGTTGAAGTTCCCCGCCTGTCCGAATGCGAGACCTGTCACGGCAGTGGCGCTGCGAAGGGAAGTACGGCTGCGGCCTGTGACACCTGCGGCGGCTCCGGCCAGATCCGGATCTCGCAGGGATTTTTCCAGCTTCAGCAGACCTGCCCGCGATGCCGCGGCAACGGCACCATTATCAAGAACCCCTGCGACACCTGCCTGGGACAAGGACGGGTACGCCGGTCGCGCAAACTGTCAGTCAAAGTGCCTGCTGGAGTCGACAGCGGCGACCGGATCCGCCTGAGCGGTGAGGGTGAGGCGGGCCGCAACGGCGGACCACCCGGCGATCTCTACGTCGAAGTCAGCGTGCGTGAGCACGCCATTTTCGAGCGAGAGGGCGAGCACCTGAGCTGCGAGGTACCCGTTAGCTTTGCAACGGCAGCACTCGGGGGCACGGTTGAAGTTCCCACGCTGGACGGTGATGTCACATTGAAGGTTCCGGCCGAAACACAGTCGGGCCGAGTCTTCCGTCTGCGCGACAAGGGCGTGAAGCCCGTACGCGGAGGCTCGCGCGGCGACCTGTTTTGCCGCGTCGTGGTGGAAACGCCAGTTCACCTTTCGCCGGAGCAACGAGAGCTCATCCGCAAGCTCGAAGAGACCCTCAAACAGGACTCAACCCGTCACGCACCGCGCGAGCAGGGTTTCTTCGAGGGCGTCAAGCGCTTCTTCTCAAGCGGCGCTCGGTGAATCACCCCCCGATTCGCGCCGCCATCATTGGCGTCAGTGGCCGAATGGGGCGTGAGCTCGTACGCGCTGCCTCCGACAGCCCGGATCTCTCCGTCTCTGCCGCCGTCGCTTCATCGGCGAGCGCGGCTATTGGCAAGGACGCAGGCGAGCTCGCTGGCATCAAGACGCTCGGCGTGCGTGTCACAAATGACCTGGCGGCCGCATTGTCTGCGGTCGATGTTGCAATCGACTTCTCGGATCCACGCGTTACACAATCCAACCTGACAGCGTGCCGGCTTGCCCGCAAACCGCTTCTCATTGGAACGACGGGGCATGCCGCTGACCTGGGCGCAGCTTTCCAAGCTGCCGCGAAAGACATTCCTCTGCTGGTCGCCCCCAACACCAGTGTCGGTGTGACGCTGCTCGTCGAGCTGGTCCGCCAGGCTGCGCGCGCATTGCCCGCGCAGTTCGATATTGAAATCGTCGAGGCGCATCATCGAATGAAACGGGATGCACCTTCCGGGACAGCCTTGGCACTGGGTAAGGCAGCGGCCGAGGGCCGTAACCAGACCTTCGACAGGTCGGCCGCCACCGTCCGAAAGGGGGGTACGCCTCGCCAGGACGGCGAAATCGGGTATGCGGTGGTCCGGGGTGGCGATATCGTGGGGGAGCACGCTGTGCTGTTCGCCGGAATAGGGGAGAGCCTCACTCTGAGCCACCGTGCGACTGACCGCGCCGTCTTTGCCCGCGGGGCCCTCCAGGCTGCTGCCTGGCTCGTGTCCCAGCCGGTCGGTCAATATTTCATGCGCGATTTAGTTGCTTATAAATCAGGCAGTTGAGAAGAACGCTGCGGAGTTTTACCCGCTTTCGGACCGCCCCGCTGCATAAGATTTTTCATGGACACATTGCGCTGTATGCCCGTAAAATTTCCGCCTAATCCGAGTTCGGGTTAGTCCAATGCAAGGCGGGAGGATGTTCGTGAGAACTCCTCCCGCTTTGTATATCTACCCCTCGCAGACCATTCTTATTCAGTAGGGGACCGACAATAGTGAGCTCAACCGCTGTGCTGGCGCTGGCGGATGGAACGATCTTCCGCGGCCAGTCAATCGGAGCCAAAGGCAATACCACCGGCGAAGTCGTTTTCAACACCGCATTGACGGGCTACCAGGAAATTCTCACCGACCCGTCTTACGCCCGACAGATAGTCACCCTCACTGTTCCGCACATAGGTAACACGGGCACTACACCTGAGGATCTCGAGGCCGCGCAGATCTATCCCGCGGGCCTGGTGATTCGCGATCTGCCCATCCTGCGCAGCAACTGGCGCTCCAACGAATCATTGTCGGAGTTTCTGGAGCGCGGCCGCGTCGTCGCCATCGCCGGTGTGGACACGCGCAAGTTGACGCGGGTTCTGCGCGAAAAGGGGGCACAGTCGGGTTGCATCATGACGGGCGAGCACGTGGATGAGGCCGCCGCGGTCAAACTTGCGCGCAAATTCCCGGGCCTGAAGGGAATGGATCTGGCGAAGGTCGTGACCGCGAAGCGCAGCTTCCAGTGGAACGAGGGCAGCGTGTGGCCCGAGAACCCGCGGCCGCCGATCCGCTCGCATCAGCGAATGCACGTTGCCGCCTACGATTTCGGTATCAAACGGAACATCCTGCGCGTCCTGGCGGACTTCGGCTGCCGCGTAACGGTCGTCCCGGCGCAGACCAGCGCCGAGGAAGTCATCGCCCTGAATCCGGACGGTGTGTTTCTTTCGAACGGGCCGGGTGACCCCGAGCCGTGCGACTACGCGATCAACGCCACGCGCAAATTGCTCGACACGGATCTGCCGGTGTTTGGAATCTGCCTCGGCCATCAGATCCTGGGGCTTGCAACCGGCGCGCGCACCATCAAGATGAAGTTCGGTCATCACGGCGCGAATCATCCGGTGCAGGATCTCGACTCGGGACGGGTATTCATCACCAGTCAGAATCACGGGTTCGCAGTGGACGAGAGCAGTTTGCCGTCGAACGTGCGCGCCACTCATCGTTCGTTGTTCGACGGTTCGCTGCAGGGAATCGCGCTGAAGGACAAGGCGGCATTCAGCTTCCAGGGCCACCCCGAGGCGAGCCCGGGACCCCACGACCTCAAGCCGCTGTTCGAACGCTTCAATCACCTGATGCTGCGCCGCCTGCAGGCACAACTGAAGGCAGCCGGCGGCCGTTAGAAGGCCAGTTATCGCGAAATCATGCCCAAAAGAACTGACATCCAGAGCGTACTGATCATCGGGGCCGGCCCCATCATCATCGGCCAGGCGTGCGAGTTTGATTACTCGGGCGCGCAGGCCTGCAAGGCCCTGCGGGAGGAAGGCTACCGCGTCATCCTCGTGAACTCGAATCCGGCGACCATCATGACGGACCCGGAGATGGCCGATGCGATTTACATCGAGCCGGTCAACTGGAAGACGGTGGCCCGCATTATCGAGAAGGAGCGCCCGGATGCGCTGCTGCCGACGATGGGCGGGCAGACTGCGCTCAACACGGCGCTGGACCTCGTTCGCGAAGGCGTGCTCGAAAAATACGAGGTTGAGTTGATAGCCGAATCGCGCGCGGCGATCGATATGGCGGAAGACCGCGAGTTGTTTCGCAATGCGATGCGTGAGATCGGGCTCGAAACCCCGCGGTCGTCCATTGCCCGCAGCCTCGAGGACGCGCTCGAGATCGTCAGCGACACCGGCTACCCGGCCATCATCCGTCCCTCGTTCACGATGGGCGGCTCCGGGGGCGGCATCGCCTACAACCGCGAGGAGCTCGAAGCGATCATGGCGCGCGGGCTCGACGCCTCGCCGACGAAGGAGGTGTTGCTCGAGGAGTCGGTGATCGGCTGGAAAGAATTCGAGATGGAGGTGGTGCGCGATCACAAGGACAACTGCATCATCATCTGCTCGATCGAGAATTTCGATCCGATGGGCGTGCACACGGGCGACTCCATCACGGTTGCCCCGGCTCTCACGCTCACCGACAAGGAATACCAGCGCATGCGCGATGCCTCCATCGCCGTGCTGCGCAAGATCGGTGTCGATACCGGCGGCTCGAACGTGCAGTTCGCGGTCAATCCACGGGACGGCCGGCTGTTGGTCATCGAGATGAACCCACGCGTCTCGCGCTCCTCGGCGCTCGCCTCCAAGGCAACCGGCTTTCCGATAGCGAAGATCGCCGCGAAGCTCGCTGTCGGTTACACCCTCGACGAGTTGAAGAACGACATCACCGGCGGCACCACACCGGCTGCGTTCGAACCCTCGATCGACTATGTCGTCACCAAGATCCCGCGCTTCACCTTCGAGAAGTTTCCGGCCGCCAATGATCGTCTGACCACGCAGATGAAGTCGGTCGGCGAAGTGATGGCCATTGGCCGCACGTTCCAGGAGTCGCTGCAGAAAGCGCTGCGCGGGTTGGAAACCGGTCTCGACGGGCTCAGCGAGCAGCTCCCATCGCCGCTGTCCGATGAGGACCAGGACAAGCTGGCCTACGAGCTGCGGGCCCCCGGCGCCAATCGTTTGCTGTACGTTGCGGATGCATTCCGCGCGGGCTGGGCGTTCGAGCGTATCGCCGAGCTGACTCACATCGATCCGTGGTTCCTCGCCCAGATCGAGGATCTCATCCAGGAGGAGGGGTTGGTTCGTTCCGAGGGGCTCGGCGCTCTGGATGCCGAGCGCATGCGCCTGCTCAAGCGCAAGGGCTTTTCGGACGCGCGGCTCGGCAAGCTCGCCGACATGCCCGAGAAGGCCATTCGCCTTAAACGCCACGAGCTCGACGTCGTGCCGGTCTATAAGCGCGTTGACACGTGCGCGGCCGAGTTTGCGACTTCGACGGCCTACATGTATTCCACCTATGAGGAGGAATGCGAGGCCAACCCGACCGACAAGCGCAAAATCATGATCCTGGGCGGCGGACCCAACCGCATCGGGCAGGGTATCGAGTTTGATTACTGCTGCGTGCACGCGGCCCTGCAGCTGCGCGACGACGGGTTCGAGACCATCATGGTCAACTGCAACCCGGAGACAGTCTCGACCGACTACGACACTTCGGATCGGCTGTATTTCGAGCCGCTGACGCTCGAGGACGTCCTCGAGGTGCTGGCCAAGGAAAAACCCGAAGGGGTCATCGTGCAATTCGGCGGCCAGACGCCGCTGAAGCTGTCACGGGCGCTCGAGGAGGCCGGTGCGCCGATCATCGGCACGACGCCTGATTCGATCGACGTAGCGGAGGATCGCGAGCGCTTCCAGGCGCTCGTGAAAAAGCTTGGCTTGAAGCAGCCGGCGAATGCGACTGCCCGCACGGAAGATCAGGCGGTGCGGCTGGCGCGTGAAGTGGGTTTTCCGCTGGTCGTACGGCCTTCGTATGTGCTGGGCGGCCGTGCGATGGAAGTCGTCTTCACTGAGGATGACCTGCGCGCGTACATGACTCATGCCATGAAGGTGTCAAACGACAGTCCCGTGTTGCTCGATCGATTCCTCGATGTTGCAATCGAGGTTGACGTGGACGCGGTCTGCGACGGCGAGGATGTGTTGATCGGCGGCATCATGGAGCACGTCGAGCAGGCCGGTGTGCATTCGGGTGACTCCGGCTGCTCCCTGCCGCCCAACAGTCTGAGCGCGCAAGTGCAGGCGGAGCTGCGGGAACAGACCCGCAAGCTTGCCAAGGCACTGAATGTGGTTGGGCTGATGAATCTGCAGTTCGCGATCCAGAACGGCATCATCTACGTTCTCGAGGTCAATCCTCGGGCCTCTCGTACGGTGCCGTTCGTGTCCAAGGCGACGGGCGTGCCGCTGGCGAAGATCGCGGCCCAGGTCATGACGGGGCGCAAGCTCAAGGAGCTGGGTGCAACTACCGAGTACGTGCCCGCCTACTACTCAGTGAAGGAGGCGGTGTTTCCTTTCACCAAGTTCCCGGAGGCCGATCCCATCCTGGGCCCTGAGATGAAATCCACCGGTGAGGTGATGGGCACGGGCCGTACCTTTGGCGAGGCCTATGCAAAAGCGCAGGCGGCCTCAGGCGTGACCCTGCCCCGTAAGGGGGTATGCTTTATAAGTGTGCGGGACCGCGACAAGCCGGGCGCGGTCGGGCTCGCCCGCAAGCTCATCGAGCGAGGCTTTGAGGTACTGGCTACGGATGGCACGGCGCATGCGCTAAAGGAAGCCGGTATTGCATGCCGCCGGGTGAACAAGGTAAGGGAGGGCCGACCGCATGTCGTGGACATGATCAAGAACGACGAAATCGACCTGATCGTCAATACGACGGAGGGGAAGCAGGCCGTGCGCGAGTCGAATTCGATTCGGCGCGAAGCGGTCCACCGGCGGGTGACGTACTACACGACCTTGGCGGCAGGGCTCGCAACTTGCGAGGCTCTCGATCATGTTGATGATGTTGAGGTCAATCGGCTACAAGATCTGCACAAAGAGGCAGTACGTGCATGAAGCGCACACCTATGACGTTGCGCGGCGCTGAAGCGCTGCGCGCCGAGCTCAGGAAGCTCAAATCGGAGTCGCGGCCCAATGTGATCAAGGCCATTGCGGAGGCCCGCGGTCACGGTGATTTGTCCGAGAACGCTGAGTATCACGCGGCGCGTGAGCAGCAGGGATTCATCGAGGGGCGGATCAACGAGATCGAGGCGAAGCTGGGATCGGCCGAGATCATCGATCCGAGCAAGCTGCCGAACAGCGGCCGGGTGGTGTTCGGGGCGGTTGTGGAGCTCGACGATCAGGACGACGCGAAGAGTCGCGTCGTTTATCAGATCGTGGGAGAGGATGAGGCGGATATCCGCGCGGGGCGGATCTCCATTACTTCGCCTATCGCGCGCGCGTTGGTGGGTAAGTCGGAGGGAGACGTTGTCGACGTCTCCGCACCCGGTGGTATCCGGTCGTATGAGATTGTGGCTGTGAGATTTGAATGATTCAGCGTCCGCCCGGCGGCTAGGCCGTGGCGTCGGGGATCAGGATTTTGGGTAGCTTGGCGTGGGGGCGGTAGAGGACTGCCACGTTGCCGATTCGGTGGATCAGCGCGCTGGCGGTGCGCTGGGCCAGCTCGGTGAAGAGGGCGTCGCGAGCTTCGCGGTCGCCCCCGCCGGGGGCTTTCACCTTGATCAGCTCATGATCGTGCAGCGCCCGAGCGGTTTCTGATGCGACCGCGTCGGTGAGGCCGGCATTGCCGAGCCGAATGACCGGCTTCAGCTCGTGGGCCAGGCCTCGCAGATGGCGGCGCTGCTTCTCGGAGAGCTCAGGAGCGGCGGCTGGGGCTTCGGGCGTGGGTCGCGGCTGGGTCGCCCGCTGCTTCCTCGGTTTGCTGGGCGTTCCCCCTGCGCGGACGCGTTTTGGCCGGTACAGGCTGCTGCCAGCGGATTGGCCGGTGGAGGGTCGGGTCGGACGGGAGCGGCGGGCGGGAATGCGTTTCTGGTTCATGGGCCGCATTGTAAGCGGAACTTTATGCTTCAACGGCTCTTGAACGGGGGGGCGAAGCCCTGATCAAGTATTGGGTCCCTTAAGTGGTCCCTTAGCGGGCCGCCCGAGATGTAATTGCTGGCTAAGGACTTTCTGATGGTGTAGGTTGCTTTTAAGCCACCTCACCACGTGTCAAAAGAGGTCGAACCCTTTGAACGATTTGACTAAAAATATCCTCCTCTGGGTGGTGATCGTATTGGTGCTGCTGGCGGTATTCAGCCGCTACATGCCCACGGTCGGCCAGACTGAAGAGGTTCGTTATTCCACCTTCCTCGATGATGTGAAATCGAACCGGGTGGAGTCCGTGGTGTTGCAGGGCGAGATGATTTACGGCGCCCGCAAGGACAAGACGCAATTCAAGACATTCAATCCGGAGACCGACTACAGCGCCCTGATTGGGACGCTCGTGAAGTCGAACGTGGCCATCGAGGGACGGCCGCCGAAACAGCCGAATTTCCTGGCGCAACTACTGCTGCAGCTCGCGCCGGCACTCCTGTTGATCCTGGTATTTGTCTACATGCTGCGGCAGATGCAGGGGGCCTCCGGTGGCCGGGGGGCCATGTCCTTCGGCAAGAGCCGGGCACGGCTGTTGGGTGAAGATCAGGTCAACGTCACGTTCGCGGATGTCGCAGGCGTTGATGAGGCCAAGCAGGAAGTCTCCGAGATCGTCGACTTCCTCAAGGACCCGGGCAAGTTCCAGAAGCTCGGTGGAAAGATTCCGAAGGGCGTGCTGATGGTCGGCTCTCCCGGTACCGGCAAGACGCTGCTCGCGCGTGCGATTGCCGGCGAGGCCAAGGTTCCCTTCTTCACCATCTCGGGCTCCGACTTCGTCGAGATGTTTGTGGGTGTTGGTGCGTCTCGCGTGCGCGACATGTTCGAGCAGGCGAAGAAGCACGCTCCATGCATCATCTTCATCGACGAGATCGACGCGGTGGGCCGGCATCGTGGCGCAGGTCTCGGTGGCGGTCACGACGAGCGCGAGCAGACATTGAACCAGTTGCTCGTCGAGATGGATGGCTTCGAGGGTAACGAAGGCATCATTGTCATCGCTGCTACGAACCGGCCGGACGTTCTGGACCCGGCCCTGTTGCGTCCGGGCCGCTTCGACCGCCAGGTCGTGGTTCCGCTGCCCGACGTGCGTGGCCGCGAACAGATCCTGCGTGTTCACATGCGCCGTGTTCCGCTTGCCGATGACGTCAAGCCCGGGCTGATCGCGCGCGGAACCCCCGGCTTCTCGGGAGCCGATCTGGCCAACCTGGTCAACGAGGCCGCGCTGTTCGCGGCCCGCGCCAACAAGCGCATCGTGGGCATGGACGAATTCGAGCGTGCCAAGGACAAGATCATGATGGGCGCCGAACGGCGTTCCATGGTCATGAGCGAGGAAGAGAAGCGCATGACGGCCTACCACGAGGCAGGTCACGCGATTGTCGGCATGACGGTTCCCGAGCACGACCCCGTATACAAGGTCACGATCATTCCGCGCGGGCGTGCGCTGGGTGTCACCCAGTTCCTGCCGGAGCAGGATCGTTACAGCCTCTCGAAGCGCCGCTTGGAGAGCGCCATTGCCACACTGTTTGGTGGCCGTATAGCCGAGGAGTTGATCTTCGGGCGCGAGGGCGTGACGACCGGAGCCTCGAACGACATCGAGCGTGCTACGGAGCTGGCGCGCAACATGGTTACGAAGTGGGGCCTGTCGGACAAGCTCGGGCCGCTCACGTACTCCGAGGAGAACGGCGAGGTGTTCCTCGGGCGCAGTGTGACGCAGCACAAGCTGGTGTCTGACGGCACGGCACATGCGATCGACGAAGAAGTGCGCAGCGTGATCGAATCCAACTTCCAGCGCGCCAAGCAGATCCTCGTCGGAGCGCTCGACAAGCTGCACATGATGGCGGATGCGCTCATCAAGTATGAAACCATCGACGAGGAGCAGCTGAAGGACATCATGGCGGGCAAGCTGCCGCGGCCGCCCAAGGACTGGGATGAGAGTCTGTCCAACAAGCCGCCCAAGGCTCCCGCCGAAGGGACCCCGGGCGGACCGATCGGCTCGCCGGCGGGCCAACACTAAAAATCGAGGTCGGGGCGCACGCCACAGGCGTGCCCCGACCCGTTCTGCCGATGCGCAGTTCCTCGCAGCGAGGGTTTCAGTGTGCTGCGGTGTGGATCGCAAACAATTGATTTATCGCAGCCCGTGGTCATGGGCGTGCTCAATGTCACCCCTGATTCCTTCTCCGACGGTGGGCAATATCGGCAGGTCAATGCGGCCGTAGACCATGGCTTGCGCATGGTTGAGGAAGGCGCGGCAATTATCGACGTGGGCGGTGAGTCCACCAGACCCGGAGCCGACCCTGTATATGCGGAGGAGGAGATCCGCCGCGTGGTACCCGTCATCGAGAAGCTGCGGGCCCAAACGGATGCGGTCATCTCCGTCGACACCAGCAAGCCGCAGGTGATGCGTGCGGCAGCGGCGGCCGGCGCCGGCCTGATCAATGACGTCCGAGCTCTGTCTGAGAAAGGAGCCCTCGAGGCGGCGGTTGCTTCCGAGTGCGCCGTCTGCCTCATGCACATGCAGGGGGACCCCCAGAGCATGCAACTGGCCCCCCACTATGACGACGTCGTGAGCGAGGTGAAAGCGTTCCTGGAACAGCGCGTCCACCTGTGCCGCGCGGCTGGGATAGCTGCTGATCGCATGGTGATCGATCCGGGGTTCGGCTTTGGGAAGACGCTGGAGCACAATCTGCAGCTGTTACGCCACTTGGGCCAACTGGGTATCGAGTTACCCATAATGGTAGGACTGTCCCGTAAGTCGATCGTGGGGCGACTGACAGGCCGCCCCGCGGGTGAGCGGGTCTATGGCAGTGTGGCGCTCGCAGTGATTTCTGTGATGAATGGGGCGCGAATCGTTCGCGTCCACGATGTTGGCGCGACAGTGGATGCGCTGAAGACCGTGACGGCAGTTTTAGGGTGAGGCGATAAATGAGTCGACGTTATTTCGGCACTGATGGCGTCAGAGGTAGGGTGGGTGAGCACCCCATGACCGTTGACTTCGCGCTGCAGTTAGCGAGCGCCGCCGCGCGAGTGCTCGCGCCCGAGGGCGGCACCGTTCTCATCGGCAAGGACACCCGCCTCTCGGGCTACATGTTCGAATCTGCCCTGGAAGCCGGATTCGTCGCCGCTGGCGTCAACGTGATGCTCATCGGCCCGCTACCGACACCTGGCATTGCCTACATGACCCGCCGATTCAACTGCGACTTCGGCGTCGTCATCAGCGCCTCGCACAATCCCTACGACGACAACGGTATCAAGTTTTTCGACGCAACAGGGGCCAAGCTCTCAGACGAACTGGAAGAGCGCATCGAGACGGAGTTGGCGCAGCCGCCCGTCACGCGTATCTCGCGCAGCCTCGGCCGCGCCACCCGCGTTGACAGGTCGCGGACTCTGTACCAGGAGTTCTGCGCGGCCACTATCACGGCCGGCGTGGACCTGTCGGGCATGAAAATCGTCGTGGACTGCGCCAACGGTGCGGCCTATAAAGTTGGGCCGCGAGTGTTGACTGACCTCGGCGCTGAGATTGTGCCCATCGGCTGCTCGCCGAACGGCCGGAACATCAACGATGGGTGCGGATCCACTGCCCCGGACCTGCTGCAGCTTACGGTTCCGGGTGTCCGTGCACATGTCGGGGTTGCCCTGGATGGTGATGGCGATCGGCTCGTGATGGTCGATCACCTCGGCCGGATTGTAGATGGCGATCAGCTTCTCTATGTCATCGCACGTGCGCGGAAGGATGCTGGGACGCTTCGCGCCCCTGTCGTGGGCACGGTGATGAGCAATCTCGGTCTGGGGTCGCTCTTCGCGAAAGCCGGCATCGACTTCCTCCGCGCACCGGTGGGCGACCGCTATGTGCTCGCTATGCTCCGTGACACGGGCGGTACACTTGGTGGCGAGACCTCGGGCCACATCCTCTGCCTCGACAAGACGACTACCGGTGACGGTCTCGTGAGCGCGCTGCAAGTTCTTGGCGTGATGAAACAGACCGGTAGATCGCTGGCCGAGCTTGCTTCAGGTATGAAGAAGTTTCCTCAGGTTCTGCTGAACGTGAAGGTTGCGAAGCGTTTCGATCCATCGACGGTCGCGTCGGTCCAGGAGGCCGTCCAAAAGATTGAGAAGCGCATGGGTGGCGACGGCCGTGTCGTTCTACGCGCCTCAGGTACCGAGCCGGTCATACGAGTGATGGTGGAAGGCAAGGGCGAGAGTGCCACCCGCGCGGCCGCAACCGAGCTGGCGGAAGTGGTAAAGGCCGCCGCCGAATAGAAGATTGCACCACGGTGGGCTCGTCGCTATCATCGCGCGCCCGCGAAATCTGGAGGTCGGACAATGCGCCGCCCCATCGTCGTCGGAAACTGGAAAATGCACGGTTCGCGCGCGGAAAACGCGCGGCTGATAGAAGAGCTGGGGGCGCACTATCCGCCCGATCCGGCTGCGGATTGCGTCGTGTGTCCTCCGGTCGTGTATCTGCAGGAAGTAGGGCGGTTGTTGCGTGACACGCCCATCCGGCTCGGCGCGCAGGATGTGTGCGCGGATAGCCAGGGGGCATTCACAGGAGAAGTTTCGGCTGCGATGCTCAAGGACGTAGGTTGCGAGTACGCGATCGTCGGTCACTCGGAGCGGCGCCTGCTATATCGGGAAAGTGATCAGCTGGTGGCGCGCAAGTTCGCGGCGGCTCATGCGAAGGCCTTGATACCCATCCTGTGCGTGGGCGAGCAGCTTTCGGAACGCGAGGCGGGGCGCACGGCCGAGGTCGTGCAGCGTCAGCTCGATGTGGTGCTGGAACTGTGCGGCGCGGAAACGATGGGGCATGGCGTGGTTGCCTATGAGCCGGTCTGGGCGATCGGAACGGGTCGAAATGCGACTCCGGAGCAAGCGCAGGAGGTCCACGCTCTCATCCGCGCCCGGATAGGGGCCCGGGATGCTAGAATTGCGGGTGCGACCCGTATTCTCTATGGCGGCAGCGTCAAGGCCAGCAATGCGGCGGAGCTATTCGCGATGCCGGACGTCGACGGTGGTCTGATCGGCGGTGCGTCGCTCAAGGCCGGTGAGTTTCTCGCCATCCTGGCCGCCGCCGGAAAAAGAGATGCGTAACGGGATAACAAGCCCATGCTGAGAATCGTTTTAACAGTTATTCAGGTTTTTTCGGCGTTTGCCATTATCGGTCTCGTGCTGCTTCAGCGTGGCAAGGGAGCGGAGGCAGGCGCCGGCTTCGGTGCGGGAGCATCTGGCACCGTGTTCGGCGCTCGTGGCGCGAGCACTGCGTTGTCGCGCGCCACCGCGATCTTTGCGGCCGTCTTCATGATCAACAGCTTGTTGCTGGCCTACACCGGTACAAAGCAGTCGGAAGCGCAGCCGCGGACGATCCTCGACGAGGCTGCTGAAAGTGCTTCCAAGACGACCGAGCGGCCAGCGAGGGAATCCCCAGCGGGGACGCCAGCCGGCGCGGCGAAGACTCCAGCGCCTGCGAACGCGCCTGCGCCTACGCCCCCTGTACCCGCTCCAACGCCGGCCCCTGTGGCGCCGGCGCCGGCAGCGCCCGAGGGCACCGCACCTCCGAAGTAAAACTCATACATGCCGACGTGGTGGAATTGGTAGACACACTAGCTTGAGGGGCTAGCGCCGCAAGGTGTGCGAGTTCGAATCTCGCCGTCGGCACCAAATGTCGTTACGCGCTACAATGCGTGACTCGATCGCGTGAATAAATTACGAGGGGGCAGGCCGTCAACCGGTCTGTCCCCTTTGCTTGCGGGCGAACGGTAATGCTGTCGAACTATCTGCCGATTCTGATTTTTCTGGTGATTGCCACTGCGCTGGCGCTGGTAATGCTGGTGCTTGGCAGCGGCCTCGGCCGCTACTTCTCGCGGTTTCACGACGACAAAGCCAAGCGCTCGCCGTACGAGTGCGGCTTCGAGGCCTTTGAAGACAGCCGCATGAAGTTCGACGTGCGTTACTACCTCGTCGCCATCCTATTCATTGTGTTCGACCTGGAAATCGCATTCCTGTTTCCGTGGGCGGTGGCCATCGGAAAGATCGGCGGCTTCGGGCTGATAGCCATGGCGGTGTTTCTCTTCATTCTCGTCGTTGGCTTCGTCTACGAGTGGAAGAAAGGAGCGCTCGAGTGGGATTAGAGGCGGTTGTGGATCCCGAGGCCGCGGAAGGGTTCGCCCAGCGTGGCTTCCTGACGACCCAGGTGGACAGCCTGGTCAACTGGGCGCGCACGGGGTCGTTGTGGCCGGTGACGTTCGGCCTTGCTTGCTGCGCGGTCGAGATGATGCACGCCGGTGCTTCTCGTTACGACCTCGATCGATTCGGCGTCGTCTTTCGCCCGAGCCCTCGGCAGTCCGACGTGATGATTGTCGCCGGTACTCTGGTGAACAAAATGGCCCCGGCGCTGCGTAAGGTGTACGACCAGATGGCGGAGCCGCGATGGGTAATCTCCATGGGCTCGTGTGCGAATGGCGGCGGCTATTACCACTATTCGTATGCCGTCGTGCGTGGTTGCGACCGGATCGTCCCCGTCGATGTCTACGTGCCCGGGTGCCCACCAACGGCGGAAGCGCTCGTTTACGGCATCATTCAGCTTCAGAAGAAAATCGAGCGAACCAGCACGATCGCCCGATAGGCCCCCCATTAGGAGAATTTGCACGGTGACTGACGGGATAGAAGCACTGGCGCTTCAAGTCGACGCGCACCTGAGCGGTAGCCTGCGGCGCGTTACAGCGCCCGCCGGCGAGCTGGCCTACGAAGTCGAGCCGGCCGTATTGCTGACGGTGTGCCGCGCACTGCGCGATACACCGGAGTTGAAATTTGAAATGCTGGTCGATCTCGCCGGTGTTGATTATTTGCACTATGGCCTGGACGAGTGGCAGACCGTGACGGCTACCCATTCGGGATTCAGCCGTGGCAGGGTAGCCCGTACTGCCGCGCCCGATCCCAACATGCCCGGCAGGTTTGCGGTCGTGTATCAGCTGCTGTCGATTACCCACAATCGCCGTATGCGTCTGCGCGTCAAGTGTCTCGATCCGCAGGAGCCGGTGGTCGACTCGGTCATCGACGTCTGGGCTTCGGCCAACTGGTTCGAGCGTGAGGCCTTTGACCTGTTCGGTATTCTGTTTCGCGGTCATCCGGACCTGCGCCGCATCCTCACGGACTACGGGTTCATTGGCCATCCGTTCCGCAAGGACTTCCCGCTCACCGGCAATGTTGAAGTGCAATACGACGCGGAAAAGAAGCGCGTGGTGTATCAACCCGTGAGCATCGTACCGCGCGTACTGGTGCCCAAGGTCATCCGCCATGATCATCGCTATGACCCGGCTCTGAAGGATGTGGTACCGAAAGAGCTGACGGAGCGGCGCTGATGTCTGAAATCAGAAACTACACACTGAATTTCGGTCCGCAGCATCCGGCCGCTCACGGAGTGTTGCGTCTCGTACTCGAGATGGATGGCGAGACCATCCAGAAAGCGGATCCACACATCGGCCTGCTGCATCGGGGCACCGAGAAGCTCGCCGAGTCGAAGCCGTTCAACCAGTCGATCGGCTACATGGACCGGCTCGACTATGTATCGATGATGTGCAACGAGCATGCTTACGTGCTCGCGATCGAGAAGCTGCTGGGCATCACTGCGCCCGAGCGCGCGCAATACATCCGCGTGATGTTCGATGAGATCACGCGTGTGCTCAACCACCTCATGTGGTTGGGTGCGCACGGGTTGGATATCGGCGCGATGACTGTCTTCCTCATGTGCTTCAAGGAGCGTGAGGAATTGATGGACCTGTACGAGGCGGTATCAGGCACCCGCATGCACGCCACCTACTACAGGCCCGGCGGCGTGTATCGTGATCTGCCGGATTCCATGCCGAAGTACCAGCCCTCGAAGTGGCGCTCGCAGAAGGACGTGGACCGCCTGAACGAGGCCCGCTCGGGCTCGATGCTCGACTTCATCAAGGCCTTCACGGATCGCTTCCCGGCGAACATCGACGATTACGAGACCTTGTTGACCGACAACCGCATCTGGAAGCAGCGTACCGTCAACATCGGCGTCGTCTCACCTGAGCGCGCCATGCAGCTCGGCTTCACCGGCCCCATGCTGCGCGGCTCAGGAGTCGAATGGGACCTGCGCAAGAAGCAGCCCTACGAAGTCTACGATCGCATGGATTTCGACATCCCGGTCGGTGTGCACGGCGACTGTTATGACCGCTACCTGGTCCGCGTCGAGGAGATGCGCCAGTCCAACCGCATCATCCGTCAGTGCGCCGATTGGCTCGCAGCCCATCCCGGTCCGGTGATGATCGATGACCGCAAGGTCCGGCCACCCAGCCGCGAGCGGATGAAGGACGACATGGAATCCCTCATTCACCACTTCAAGTTCTTCACCGAAGGCTACGAAGTGCCCGAGGGTGAGACCTATGCCGCCATCGAGGCGCCCAAGGGTGAGTTCGGCATCTATCTGATTTCAGACGGTGCAAACAAACCTTACCGGCTGAAGTGCCGTGCGCCCGGTTTCGCTCACCTGGCCGCGCTCGAGGAAATGTGCACCGGGCACATGCTCGCCGACGTCGTGGCCGTGATTGGTACCCAGGATATCGTGTTCGGGGAAATCGACCGTTGAGTACAGACACCAAACCAGGCGCGCTGGGCGCGGACAGCAAGCTCAAGCTGTTGACCGAAGCCACCCGTCACGAAATCGACGAGTGGGTGAAGAAGTTTCCGCCGGGGCGGCAACGCTCGGCAACCATCTCCGCCCTGCGGGCGGTGCAGGAGCAGAACCACGGGTACCTCACGCCCGAGCTGATGGATGCGGTGGCTGAATACCTGAACCTGCCGCCCATCCAGGTGTACGAGGTGGCCAGTTTCTACTCGATGTTCGAGACACACCCCTGCGGCCGCCATCATGTCAGCATCTGCACCAACCTCTCGTGCATGCTGAATGGTGCCGAGGAGCTCGTGGCGCACGCGGAAAAGAAGCTCGGCATCAAACTCAACGAGAGCACACCCGATAAACGCATCTTTCTGAAGCGGGAAGAAGAGTGCCTGGCCGCGTGCACCGGTGCCCCGATGATGATGGTCGACCATGTGTTCCACGAGTACCTGACGCCTGCGGCGCTGGACAAGATCCTGGACGAGTTAAAATGAGCGAGTGGGCGAGTAAGCAGAACCTGCTGCTGTTCGAGGCGCTGAAGTACGACCAGCCCTGGACTCTGGACAGCTACCGCAAGATCGGCGGGTATGACATCTGGGAGAAGATGCTCGCTGACAAGCCGACGCGCGATTCAGTCATCGACAGCGTCAAGGGCTCGGGCCTGCGCGGCCGCGGTGGCGCAGCCTTCCCCACGGGCATGAAGTGGAGCTTCATGCCGCGCAACTCGCCGGTTCAGAAGTACCTCGTCTGCAACTCCGACGAGAGCGAGCCCGGCACCTGCCACGATCGTGACATCCTGCGGTATACCCCGCATGCTCTGATCGAGGGCCTGGCGATCGGCGGCTATGCCACCAACTCCACCGTTGCCTACAACTACATCCGTGGTGAGTTCCTGGGCGAGCCTATTCCACGCTTCGAAGCGGCGTTGAAAGAGGCGTACGCGGCCGGCCTGCTCGGCAAGAACATCAAGGGTACCGGCATCGATTTCGACATTTACACCTTCGTCGGCGCCGGCGCCTACATCTGCGGCGAGGAAACCGCGATGTTGGACTCGCTCGAGGGCAAGCCCGGCAAGCCGCGGTTCAAGCCGCCGTTTCCGGCCAACTTCGGTCTCTACGGCGCGCCGACTACGATCAACAACACGCAGAGCTTCGCATCGGTTCCGGCGATCCTGCGCAAGGGCCCGGAGTGGTTCGTGCAACTCGGGCCGAAGAACGCCGCCGGCACGGTGATCTTTTCCGTCTCCGGGCACGTCGAGAAGCCGGCGAATCTCGAGCTGCCGCTGGGCATCCCATTCCAGGACCTGCTCGAGCTGTGTGGTGGCGTGAAGGGCGGCCGTAAGTTGAAGGCAGTGATCCCGGGTGGTCTGTCCGTACCCGTCGTGCCGGGCGATATCATGTTGAAAACCAACATGGACTATGACTCGCTGAAGGCTGCCGGGTCCGCCATTGGCTCCGCGGGCGTAATTGTGATGGACGAGACTACCTGTATGGTGCGCGTCCTGGAGCGGATTACCCGTTTCTACAAATCCGAGTCGTGCGGTCAATGCACACCGTGCCGCGAGGGGACGGGGTGGATGAACCGGCTGGTGAAGCGGATCCTGGCAGGCGATGCGCGCCGCGAGGAGCTCGGATTGTTGCTGGATGTCGCGGGCCGGATCGAAGGCCACACCATCTGCGGCTTCGGCGATGCCTCGGCGTGGCCGGTGCAGAGTGCGCTGAAGCACTTCCGCCACGAGTTCGAATACATGATCGACCATGGCGGCCGCAGCATGGTGAGCGACCAGCTGGGAGCGAAGGCGGCATGAGCGGCGAAGAATTCATCAACATGGAAGTCGACGGCGTGCCGGTCAAGGCGCGCAAGGGCGACATGATCATTCGCGTCACTGACGCGAACAACGCATACGTGCCGCGCTTCTGTTACCACGACAAGCTGACTATCGCGGCCAACTGCCGCATGTGCCTGGTCGAGGTCGAGAAGGCGCCCAAGCCCCTGCCCGCATGCGCCACCCCGGTGGTGGAGGGCATGAAGGTGTTCACCAAGTCCCCGCGCGCTATTGGCGCTCAGCGGGCGACCATGGAATTCCTGCTCATCAACCATCCGCTCGACTGCCCGATCTGTGACCAGGGTGGTGAGTGCGAGCTGCAGGATCTCGCCGTTGGATTCGGCCGCGATATATCGCGCTTCCAGGAGCGCAAACGCGCTGTCCCGGACGAGAACCTCGGTCCGTTGATCGCCACGGACATGACCCGCTGCATTCATTGCACCCGCTGCGTCCGCTTTACGCAGGAGATCGCCGGCTTCCAGGAGCTCGGAATGATCGGGCGCGGCGAACAGATGAAGGTTCGCACCTACATCGAGCAGACCGTTCATCACGAGATGTCGGGCAACGTCATCGACCTGTGTCCGGTGGGTGCCCTGGTCTCCAAGCCATACCGCTTCAGCGCACGTGCGTGGGAGATGACATCCCATGCGTTGATATCGCCGCACGATGGCGTGGGCACAAACCTCTATGGGCATGTGCTGCGTGGCCGGTTGATGCGCGTCATTCCTCGTGAGAACGAGGCTATTAACGAGACGTGGATCCCGGATCGCGACCGCTTCAGCTACGAAGGCATTTACAGCTCCGACCGCATCCAAAAGCCGATGCTCCGTCAGGGCAGCGAGTGGGTCGAGACGGACTGGGAAACAGCGCTCACGAAAGTTGCCGAGGGGTTGCGGCCGCGTGCCGCGGATCTCGGCGTGCTGGCGAGCAGTACGAGCACGCTCGAAGAGCTCTACCTCCTGGGGCGGCTGGCGCGCGCGTTGGGCACCGGCAACATCGATCATCGGCTCCGGCAGCGGGACTTCCGCGATCAGGATGCTGATCCTGTGTATCCGAACCTGGGTATGCCGATTGCGGCGATCGAGCAGTTGCAGGGTCTGTTGGTCATCGGCGCAAACCTGCGGCGCGAAGTGCCGATCCTGGCGCACCGCGTGCGCAAGGCCGCGTTGCATGGCGCGAAGGTCATATCGTTCGGGCCGGCGCCCGTCGATTATCTGTTTCCCGTCGCTGTCAACATGGTGTCTTCGCCTGCCAAGCAGGTTGAGGATCTGACCGCCATTCTGGCCGCCGCGGCGCAGACTGCTGGCAAATCCGTCCCGGCGCACCTCGCTTCGGCCGTACAACAGGCAAAAGTCGGTGACGCTCATCGCGAAGCGGCCGCGGCGTTGGTTGCTGGCGAGAAGCGGGCGGTATGGTTAGGGGCGCTTGCGGTGCGACACCCGGCGTACGCGGACCTGCGTGCGTTGGCTGCCGCGATCGCCGAAGTGACGGGTGCATCGCTTGGCGTGTTGGCTGAAGGCGGGAATGCCGCTGGGGCCTATCTTGCGGGTGCCGTTCCGCATCGTGAGGCGGGGGGGAATCCGGCAGCCAAAACGGGCCTGTCAGCGTTGGAAATGGTCCAGCGGACCCTGAAGGCCTACGTGCTGTTTGGTGGAGTCGAGCCCTGGATCGATTCGGTGGATGCCGAAAGCTCGCGCACGCTCGCAAAGGCCGAGTTTGTCGTGGCCATTACTCCGTTTGCGAACGATCAGCTGCGGGAGATCGCTCATGTGCTGCTGCCCATGGGTACTTTCGCCGAAACTTCGGGCACGTACGTAAACCTGGAAGGTACCTGGCAGAGTCACAATGGCGCTGCGCAGCCGGTAGGCGAAGCGCGTCCAGGCTGGAAGGTACTGCGCGTGCTCGGCAACCTGTTGAACCTCAACGGCTTCGAATATCAGTCGTCCGAGGACGTTCGCGAGGAGCTGCGCAAGCTGTGCGATAGCTCATCTTCTGCCCAGAAGGGGAGTCTGCCAGCCTATAAGGGCACTCACTTCGCCGCGCAGGGTGCAACGCATGTGTTGCATCCCGGCGCCGATGTCCTGGATCTTTCCATGTACCACGTCGATGCTCTCGTGCGTCGTGCGCCTTCGTTGCAGAAGACGCGCGAGGGACGGATGTTGGCTGTTACCTACTGACCGAGGATCAGGTTCGCGTGCTGCAAAGTATTTCAGACACCTGGAGCTCGCTGTCGGCCTACGGTCAACACACCGTTTGGACGACCGTGTGGACCATTGCCATCACGATTTGTCTCATTCTCTCGGTGGCGTTACTGACGCTGTGGGAGAGAAAAGTCATCGGTTGGATGCAGTTGCGCCGCGGCCCCAACCGGGTGCGCATACTGGGTATGTTCCCAGGCCTGGGGCAGCCTTTCGCGGACGTTGTGAAGCTGCTCACCAAGGAAGTGATCCTTCCGGCGAAAGCGAACAAGTTCCTGTTCCTCCTGGCTCCCATGATCACGTTGATTCCGGCCTTCGCAGCCTGGGCGGTGATTCCACTGTCGGCGACGGTCGTGGTGTCGAAGGCCAACGCGGGGCTGTTGTACCTGTTGTCCCTGACCTCGATGGGCGTCTACGGGGTCATCATTGCGGGTTGGGCGGCCAACTCCAAGTATGCGTTCCTGGGTGCCATGCGCTCGGCGGCGCAGATGGTTGCCTACGAAATCGCCATGGGCTTCGCGCTCGTAGGCGTGATCCTTGCCTCGCAGAGCCTGAATCTGGGTGACATCGTCGAGCGCCAGCAGGGCGGATTCCTCGCGTGGAACTGGTTCTGGCTGTTTCCGCTGCTGATCGTGTATTTCATTTCGGGGGTCGCCGAAACCAACCGCGCGCCGTTCGACGTTGCCGAAGGCGAGTCGGAGATCGTCGCCGGATTTCACGTGGAGTATTCCGGCATCGCGTTCGCGCTGTTCTTCCTGGCTGAATACGCGAACATGATTCTGATCTCGGCGCTGACGGCCGTGTTCTTCTTTGGTGGCTGGCTGTCACCCGTTGCCGGTTACGGCGCTTTGGGTGATTCGATCATCGGGCAACCGAGCATCGGTTGGCTGCTCGCCAAGATCTTCCTTGCGCTGTTCTTCTTCCTCTGGTTCCGCGCAACCTTCCCGCGGTATCGCTATGACCAGATCATGCGCCTCGGTTGGAAGGTGCTGATTCCGGTCACGATCGTCTGGATCGGTGTGGAGATGGTGATGGCCTGGTACAAGGTCGGCCCGTGGGCGAAAGTCGCGCTGTTGGCGCAGTGAAACGGAGGAACTAGTCAATGGCCGTGAATCTAGTCAAGACGCTGCTGCTGACTGAGCTCGTGCAGGGCATGGGCGTCACGATCCGCAATTTCTTCAGCACCAAGTACACGCTGAATTATCCCGAAGAGAAGACTCCGCAGTCACCGCGTTTCCGTGGATTGCACGCGCAGCGGCGCTATCCGAACGGGCAGGAGCGCTGCATTGCCTGCAAGCTTTGCGAAGCTGTGTGTCCCGCGGTCTGTATCACGATCGACTCTGAAGTCGCGCCGGATGGCACGCGGCGGACGAGCCGCTACGACATCGATCTCTTCAAGTGCATCTACTGCGGCTTCTGCGAGGAGGCTTGTCCGGTGGATGCCATCGTCCTTACGCGTATCCACGAGTACCACATGGAGCACCGCGGGGAAAACATCATGAGCAAAGACAAGCTGCTCGCCGTCGGCGAGCGCTACGAAGCCATGATCGCGACCGACAAAGCCGCCGACGCGCCGTACCGCTGAGCAACCGGCGCTTCAGGGGAGTCAAACAATCACATGCTGGTAGAGATACTCTTTTACATCTTCGGGACCATCCTGGTCCTCGGGGCACTGGGCGTGATCATTTCACGTAACCCGGTCTATTCGGCGCTCTCACTCGTGCTGTGTTTCATCACGTCCGCCGCCATCTGGCTACTGATTGAAGCTGAGTTCCTCGCGGTGGTGCTGGTGCTCGTATATGTCGGCGCCGTGATGGTCTTGTTCCTGTTCGTAGTGATGATGCTCGATATCAATCTCGAGGAATTACGGACGGGATTCACACGCTATGCCTGGCTCGGCTGGCTCACCGCGCTGGCAGTCATCGTTGAGATCGTTGGAGTGGTGTGGGTGCGCGGCATTGGCGTTGACGTCTCGAAATCGCCCACACCCACCGCGCCTGACTACAGCAATACGCTGGAGCTGGGGCGCGTCATGTACACCAAGTACGCATACCCGTTTGAGCTGGCTGCGGTGCTGCTGCTCGTGGCCATTGTTGCAGCGATTTCACTGACGATGCGCCGCCGTCCCGGGCTGAAGGTTCAGGACATCGGCAAGCAGGTTGCCGTACGCGCCCAAGATCGCGTGCGGATAGTGAAGATGAACCCGGAGAAGCGCCCATGATCACGCTTTCTCAGCTGCTGACCCTGTCGGCCATCCTGTTCGCGTTGTCGGTGGCGGGCATCTTCCTCAACCGCAAGAACGTGATCCTGCTGCTGATGTGTGTGGAGCTGCTGCTGCTGGCGGCGAATTTTAACTTCATCGCCTTCTCGCGCTACCTGGGCGACATCAACGGGCAGGTGTTCGTGTTCTTCGTGCTGACCGTGGCGGCCGCCGAATCGGCGATCGGACTGGCCATCCTCGTGGTGCTGTTCCGTGAGCGCCGCAGCATCAATGTCGAAGATCTGAATACGCTGCGAGGCTGAGTACGCGCATGAATCTGACCCTTCTCGTATTGATCGCCGTACTGCCGCTGGTTGGCGCGATTCTGGCCGGATTGTTCGGACGGGTGATCGGCCGCGTCGGTGCCCACACGGTCACGATCCTGGCCGTGGCAACCTCGTTCGTTCTATCGCTGCACGTGCTCAAACAGATCTACCTGGACGGCGTACCGGCCTTCGATGGACCGGTGTACACCTGGCTGATCAGTGATGGTGTCAGGTTCGATGTCGGCTTCCTCATCGACCGCCTGAGCACGCTGATGATGGTAGTGGTGACGTTTGTATCGCTCTGCGTGCACGTCTACACGATCGGCTACATGAGCGACGACCCGGGCTATAGCCGGTTCTTCAGCTACATCTCGTTGTTCACCTTCTCGATGCTGATGCTCGTGATGTCCAATAACTTCATGCAGCTGTTCTTCGGGTGGGAGGCGGTAGGTGTGGTTTCCTACCTGCTGATCGGATTCTGGTACACGCGCCCGAGCGCGATTTTCGCGAATTTCAAAGCATTCGTGGTCAACAGGGTCGGTGACTTCGGATTCGTGCTGGGCATCGCCGGAATCTTCTACTACACGAACTCCATCGGCTATGCCGAAGCGTTCGCCGCGGCTCCTAAGCTGGCGCACGCGATGATGCCGCTCACCTCGAATACGAGCGTTGAAGCCATCACGCTGATCTGCATCTGCCTGTTCATCGGTGCGATGGGTAAGTCGGCCCAGGTGCCGTTGCACGTGTGGTTGCCGGATTCGATGGAAGGTCCCACGCCGATTTCCGCGCTGATTCACGCGGCAACCATGGTGACCGCCGGAATCTTCATGGTGGCGCGCATGTCACCGCTCTTCGAGCAGTCCGAAACGGCGCTGTCGTTCGTGTTGATTATCGGCGCGACCACGGCGTTCTTCATGGGACTGCTCGGAATCGTCAACAACGACATCAAGCGCGTGATCGCGTATTCGACGCTTTCGCAGCTGGGCTATATGGTGACGGCCCTGGGCGTATCCGCCTACAGCGCCGGCATGTTCCATCTGATGACACACGCCTTCTTCAAGGCACTGCTGTTCCTCGCAGCCGGCTCCGTGATCATTGGCATGCATCACGAGCAGGACATGCGCAAGATGGGGGGACTTTCCAAGTACATGCCCATCACGGCCGTCACGAGTTGGATCGGCGCGCTGGCGCTGATTGGTACGCCTTTCTTTGCCGGGTTCTATTCGAAGGACACCATCATCGAGGCCGTGGGTGAGTCGCACCGATGGGGTGCTACCTACGCGTATTGGTGCGTGATGGGTGGTGTGTTTGTCACGGCGCTGTATACGTTTCGCATGATTTTCATGACGTTTCATGGGCCGGAGCGGTTCAGGCACGCTGACGCGCACGGCGGGGCTGCAGCGGCACATGGGGCGGCCGCTGCGCACGGCACAGCTGCGGCGCATGGGCACGACGACCACCACGGTCCGGTCGAGCCGCATGAGAGCCCGCTCGTTGTCACGGGTCCGCTCATCGCGCTGGCCATTCCTTCGGTGGTCATCGGCGCCCTAACCGCGGGGCCGATATTGTTCGGCGACTACTTCGGTGACGCCATCCGCGTGCTCGAGAAGAACGACGTGCTCGCCGAGCTGGGTAAGGATTTCCAAGGCCCGACGCAGATGGCACTGCACGGGTTCGCAGGGGCTCCCTTCTGGCTGGCTGCTGCAGGCGTGCTGACAGCATGGCTCTTCTTCCTGCATCGGCCACAATGGGCCGACGCCACCGCGCGTGCGCTGGCGCCCATCCGCAACCTGCTGCTCAACAAGTACTACTTCGATTGGTTCAACGAAAAAGTCCTTTCGGCCGTGGCGCGCGGCCTCGGCTTCACATTGTGGAAGGGTGGCGACCAGGTGTTGATCGACGGTGTCCTGGTCAACGGGTCAGCGGCGACGGTCAGTTGGTTCGGAAGTATCGTGCGGCGTGTGCAGAACGGTTATCTGTATGCGTATGCGTTCTGGATGGTCATCGGCCTGGCGGTCATGCTGGGCTGGTTCCTCGTGCGGTCGTAAGTTACGGCGGTCATTGAATGCAAGGCTTTCTGTCAGTTCTGATCTGGCTGCCCATCGCGGCTGGCATCCTGGTGCTCCTCATGGGAGACCGAAACATCCGCGCTGCCCGCTGGGTCGCGTTACTCGCATCCATCGTGACGCTGCTCATCTCCCTGCCGCTGCTCGCACATTTCAACTCGGGCACGCCTGACTTCCAGTTCGTCGAGCACCTGCCGTGGATCACGCGCTTTCACGCGAACTACGCGCTGGGCGTCGACGGCATTTCGCTGCCGCTGGTGGTGCTGACGGCATTCATCACGATTCCCGTCATTGTCGCGGCTTGGACGGTCATCGAGGCACGGCCCGCGCAGTACTTCGCGGCCTTTCTCATCATGGAAGGGCTGATGATCGGTGTGTTTTCGGCGACCGATGCGCTGCTGTTCTACTTCTTCTGGGAAGCCATGCTGATTCCGATGTTTCTCATCATCGGTATCTGGGGCGGTCCGCGCCGGGTGTACGCCACGATCAAATTCTTCCTGTACACCTTCCTCGGCTCAGTGTTCATGCTCGTCGCGCTGATCTACATGTACGTGAAGGCAGGCGACTATTCGATTGCCAGTTTTCAGGCGCTGCCGCTGACGCTCGTGGAGCAGCGCTGGATATTCATAGCTTTCTTCCTGGCCTTCGCGGTCAAAGTGCCCATGTGGCCAGTGCATACGTGGTTGCCGGACGCGCACGTGGAAGCACCCACCGGGGGCTCGGTCATCCTGGCGGCCATCATGTTGAAGATGGGCGGCTACGGCTTCCTGCGCTTCAACCTGCCAATCACACCGGATGCCAGCCGGCAGCTGGATCTCGCCATCATCGCGTTGTCGCTGATTGCGGTTGTGTACATCGGCTTCGTGGCGCTCGTGCAGCAGGACATGAAGAAGCTGATCGCCTACTCGTCGATTGCGCACATGGGCTTTGTGACCCTCGGTGCCTTCATCGTCTATCAGATCGTCAGGAGCACCGGCGGCCTGCAGGGCGCCGGCCTGGGGCTCGATGGTGCGATGGTGCAGATGATTTCCCACGGCCTGGTGTCGGGCGCGCTCTTTCTGTGTGTCGGCGTGCTCTACGACCGGATGCATAGCCGGCAGATTTCAGACTACGGCGGTGTGATCAACACGATGCCCATCTTTGCAGCCTTCATGGTGTTGTTCGCGCTTGCGAACACCGGGCTGCCCGGCACTTCGGGGTTCGTCGGTGAATTCCTGGTCATCATCGCGAGCTTCAAGGCGAGTTTCTGGTATTCGCTGCTCGCGGCAACCACCCTCATTCTCGGCGCGGCTTACACCCTCTGGCTGGTAAAGCGGGTGGTATTCGGCCCAGTGGGCAACTCGAAGGTAGCTGCGCTCACGGACCTGAACGGCCGCGAGTTTGGAGTCCTGGCGGTCTTGGCAGCAGCCGTGCTGCTGGTCGGCATCTGGCCGGCACCGTTGTTGAAGATCATGCAGCCGACGATCCATCACCTGGTGGACCAGGCCGTCGCCAGTAAGATTCCGCTCTAAGACATCCGCACAACCGGTCCGAACATGCCCGAAACGATCATGACCTGGCAAAGCATCACGCCCGCGATCCCGGAGATCTACCTGGTTGCGGCGATCTGCCTCCTCTTGCTGGTGGATGCGTTCGCCGGTCAGACCCGCCGTGGATTGACCCCTACGCTGACCCTGGTCGCCCTCGCCATCGGCGCAGCTTTGACGGCGATGTATGGAAACGTCCCGCAGCGAACCGTCTTGTTCGACGGAATGTACGTGGCCGATGAGCTCGCGTACGTGCTGAAGTTGTTCGGCTTCCTGTTTGTCGCATTTGGGTTGCTGTATTCGCGCGACTATCTGGAGGAACGGGGAATTCTGCGGGGCGAGTATTACGTGCTCGCCTTGACGGCGCTGCTGGGCATCTTCGTACTGGTCTCGGCCAACAGCATGCTGACCGTTTACATCGGGGTTGAGTTGTTGGCACTGTCGGTCTACGCGATGGCCGCCTTCGACCGCGATTCCGGAGTAGCCGCCGAATCGGCGATGAAGTACTTCGTGCTGGGCGCCATTGGTTCGGGCGCATTGCTGTACGGCATGTCCATGATCTATGGCATGACGGGCACACTGGACCTGCAGGAGCTTGGCGGCCACCTCCACGAGCCTCCAAACCTGGGGGTAACGATCGGACTCGTGTTCGTGGTCGTTGCCGTTGCTTTCAAGCTGGGCGCGGTACCGTTCCACATGTGGCTGCCCGATGTGTACCAGGGGGCGCCGACGAGCGTTACGTTGTTCATCGGCACCGCACCGAAGATTGCCTATTTCGCGCTGACTTTGCGGCTGCTGGCGCATGGATTGGGTGGCGCGGTGGTCGAGTGGTCACAAATGCTGGGTGCGCTCGCGATCCTCACTCTCGTAGTCGGGAACGTGGTCGCCATCGTGCAGACCAACTTGAAGCGCATGCTCGCGTACTCGACGATATCCAATGTCGGATTCATCGTGCTGGGTTTCACTGCGGGCACGCCTGACGGATACACCGCGGCCCTGTACTACACCCTGATTTATATTCTGGTCGCACTCGGATCCTTCGGCGTGATCCTGATCGCGAGCCGCAAGGGGTTCGAGGCAGACCATCTGGACCACTACAAAGGCATGTACAAGCGCGATCCGCTGCTCGCGCTTGCGATGATGATGCTGATGTTCTCGACGGCGGGTGTGCCGCCGTTCGTGGGGTTTTGGGCCAAGCTGCGAATTTTCCAGGCGCTCTGGGAAACCGACCATTTGTGGCTGGTGGTGATTTCGGCCGCCATGTCAGTGGTCGGGGCGTTCTACTACCTGCGCGTCATCAAACTGATGTACTTCGATGCGCCCCCGGCCGAGTACCCCCCGCCGCAGCATTCCGCTGGTGTTCGCGCGGCACTCGGGGTCAACGCCCTGGCTGTTCTTGTGTTGGGTGTGTGGCCCGCGCCGCTGCTGGATTTGAGCGCGCGTCTGATCCACTGACGACCTCTTCGGAGATGGCGGGGGCTAATCGCTGAAGAGCGTTTATTTTTTTGAGGATATGGGATCGAACAGCGTGCGCAGGTTGACGGCGGAATCGCCGGCGATGCCGATCATCCAGAACACGATACCGGAGGAGCCGCCCCAGAAGAGCAGGCCGAGGACGGGGATGGGGCCGAAGGGCAGAAGGTAATTAGGTAGCGGGGCCAACGCGTAGAGAAGCACTGTTGGCAGCGAGCAGGCGGTTCCGCCTGCGATGTATATCCACCACTCGCGGACGCGGCGTCGGTCAAAGTAAATGACCAGTGGTACGCCGAACAATATAGTTGAGGCGTAAGCCAGGAGCAGGCCAAGGGGCATTACTGCGGGCTCCGCCATGAATAGAGCGGGGTAGAAGCCGGCCAGCAGTGGTGTCAGAGCGAACGCTGTAAACAGGCGTCGGCGGTCCAGCGGCAATGCCTCGGGAGGCGGTGCCACGTGCGGCAGATCAGCATTGCTTTGCTCAACGCGTGCTGCTGGCGCAGCGGGCGTACCCGGCGCGGCTGAGGAAGCTGCGCCTGCATTTGGGGTTTCGGATTGGACTGCGCGGGTCACTGGACCACGCTATATGTGGGGGGTTGTTCGCACAACAACCGGAGCCACGAATTTACCCCGGTTGAGGCACAAGTCCGCTTTTATTCGCTCGGCCGGCGAACAGAACCCCCACTGCGGTCGCCAGGCACAGGCCCCCGGCGATGAGGAAGGCGCGGTCATAGCTGCCGTCGCTGGTACGGATGAACCCTGCGAAGGACGCCGCCAGCGCTGCGCCGATCTGATGCGAAGCCAGAACCCAGCCGAAGACCAGGCCCACTTTCTCGGCTCCGAAGGCCTGCCGGGCCAGGGCGACCGTTGGCGGTACCGTTGCAATCCAGTCGAGGCCGTAGAACACGGCGAAAATGGAGAGCCCGTGTCCTTCCGAGACGAAGCCGTACGGAAGGTATAGCAGGGACAGCCCCCGCAGGCCGTAGTAGGTGAAGAGGAGCATGCGGTTGTCGAACCGGTCGGAGAGCCAACCCGAACCGGTTGTGCCGATGAGGTCGAAAATGCCCATGACGGCCAGCAGGCTCGCGGCCTGTACTTCCGGCATCCCATGGTCCATGCACGCTGGAACGAGATGGGTGCCGATCAAGCCGTTGGTACTGGCGCCGCAGACGAAGAAGCTGCCGGCGAGGATCCAGAATTCCTTCGACCGGCTGGCCATGACCAAGGCGTCTATCGCGGCCACGAAGGGGTTTTGGACCGCCGCTGTCGGAACGGAGATTCCTTCTGGCTGCCCCAGGGGTTGCAAACCTTTGTCTTGGGGTCGGTCACGCATCAGGAGCAGGGCGATGGGTGCCATCAGCAGGGCCAACACAGCCATTGTGATGACCGCAGATCGCCAGCCGTGGTCGACAACCAGCTTCGCGAGAAATGGCAGAAATACGAGTTGGCCGGTTGCTGCGCTGGCCGTGAGCATTCCGAGGGCCAGGCCGCGATGGGCGTAGAACCAGCGTTGTACGACGGTAGCGCCGAGGACGAGCGCGATGATGCCTGTACCAACACCGACCAGTACGCCCCAGAGCGCGAAGAGCTGCCATGGATGTTTGATTGTGATGGTGGCCAGTGTGCCCAAGCCCAGGAGGATGGCGGCGGCTGCCAGTACACGGCGGGGGCCGTAGCGGTTGATGAATCCTGCCGCGAAGGGGCCGATGAGGCCGTAGAGCAGGATGTTGCCGGAGATGGCCATGGAGATCGTCGTGCGCGACCAGCCGAATTCGGTCTCGAGGGGGACGATGAGGATGCTGGGGGTGGCGCGGGTTGCGGCTGAGATCAGCAGGCAGATGAAGGTGACGCCCAGGATGGTCCAGGCGTAGTGGGGTTTCTTCATGTGGGAAAGTTTACGGGTGTAGAGGGGATAACGAGGGACGTTCGGGATGCGAATTCGGACAGGGTCGGAGGTATCGGAAGGGGGATGAGCCACCGGTGGCGCAACCGGGAGCCCGGGAAGTCGGGGAGCCTTGAGAGGCGAGAGATCTATACGAGCGCGCGCCGCTTAGCTGCGGGCCGACTCGCGGGTAACGCTTGCCGGAGGAGGCGCGCGCTCGGGCGTCACGAGCGCGCGCTGCGCGTTACCGGGCGAGTCTGAATTGAGCGGCAGTCTGATCCAGCGTATTCAACGCGGCGAGGTTGCGTGTCACGAAGTCCGCTTTTGGCGCGAACCGCTTCGCTTGCGCCAGATCACTCGCGGCGCTGTGCGTATCGTCGGTCAGCCAGTGCAACACCGCGCGGTTGGCATAAGCGATCGCCACATCCCTCTGGTATATGCCGCCGGCCCCGGGCCCCCAAGTCCGGGTGGCGCTCGGTTCAGAACGAGCGGTCCTCACGGCTTCATCGCAAGCGGTACGGGCGGAGTCGAACCGACCCGCCATCATCCGGGCGACACAAAGACTCGTGGCTGCCTCCAGGCGAGGGGCTTCATCCAAGCCGCGTGACGTTTCGATCTGCGCGAGTGCCTCATCGTAATGACCTATCAACAGTTCCTGGGAGCCGCGAGTGTCGCTATACACAGTGACGACGAAGTGATCGGTGTCCTGTTGGGCGGCATTGGCGGTGGCGGCGATCCACACTAGTGCGGATGTTAGAAGGCCGATGGGTGTGATCCGCTGGACGTGCCGGAAATATGGCGACATGATGACAAACTCCTTTGTCTTTCCTTGTCTTTGCACGAACGGTCCGTCCGCACGTTATAGAAATCCCGCGCTCCAGGCAAATTTAAAATCAATTTCCCGATGCGTAAGCGTGTTGGATGCAATGCAACACGGTTACTTTGTTAGTGCGATGCACTAATTATGGCGCGTTGCAGTAGGGAGTGACAATCAACACTGGCTGTGCGGCGCAGATGGCGTCGGTAGCTCGAGCAGGGCGCGGGAGTTCTTGCGGTCGCGGAAGAGCAAGGGCTTCTCCACGGGGGCCGGCGGAGCTTGCGGGGCGCTCGCTTTGGCGACCATCTCGGTCACCAGGTGATGGTGCGGGGAGAGGTCGCAGACGGGGTCGGTGTTGGCGGGGTCGCCGGTCATCAGGTAGGCCTGGCAGCGGCAGCCGCCGAAGTCCTTGGTTTTCTCGGGGCAGCTGCGGCAGGGCTCTTTCATCCAAGCGTCACCGCGGAAATGGTTGAAGCCGGGCGAGTCGCGCCAGATCCACTCGATGGCGGCGTCTTTGACGTTGGGAAATGTGAGTCCGGGCAGCATCCGGGCGGCGTGGCAGGGCAGCGCGGTGCCGTCGGGGGTGACAGTCAGGAATACCGAGCCGAGGCCGTTCATGCACGGTTTCGGGCGCCGCTCGAAATAGTCGGGAACGACGAAGAAGATTCTCATCTTCTGGCCCGCACGATCGCGGAACCGCTGGGTGGTTTCTTCGGCGCGCTGCAGCTGTTCGCGGCTGGGGAGCAGCCGTTCGCGGTTGTGCCAGGCCCATCCGTAGTATTGCGTGTTGGCCAGCTCGACGTATTCGGCCTGCATCGATTCGGCCATCTCCAGGATCTGTTGGACATGGTCGATGTTGAGCCGGTGCAGTACTACGTTGAGTACCATGGGATACTCATACCGTTTGATGAGCGCGGCGACCTTCGATTTGAGCTCGAAGGTGCGGGTGCTGCTCAGGAAATCGTTGACTTCGCGCGTACTGTCCTGGAACGAGAGTTGGATATGGTCGAGGCCGGCTTCTTTGAGCGCCTTGATGCGCGGCTCAGTGAGGCCAATGCCGGAGGTGATGAGGTTGGTGTAATAGCCGAGTTTGTGTGCTTCGCCGACGATGATTTCGAGGTCATCGCGCGACAAGGGCTCACCACCCGAAAGCCCAAGCTGCACCGCGCCGAGCTCGCGGCCCTGGCGCAACACGCGGAGCCAGTCTTCAGTGGAAAGCTCCTGCTCGGTGCGCGCGAAATCGGTAGGGTTGTAGCAGAAGACGCAGTGTAGCGGGCAGGTGTAGGTGAGCTCGCAGAGCAACCACAGGGGTGGCCCAGGGCCCGTACGCGCGACCTCACTCACTCCGGAATCTCCAGCCAGCGCTTCTCCAACGCCACGTTCATGAACGCAGTCACGTCCTTCGCCAGCCCGGTTGCCGAGAACGCCGACTCGAGATCGTTCACAATCTCCCCAACCGTCCGTGCGCCGTCACAGCGTTTGAGGATCTCACCGGCGCTGCCGTTGAGTTTGACCATGCCTTCCGGATACAGCAGTACGTGAGCCTGCTGCGCGGGCTCCCACTGCAGCCGGAATCCGCGGCCGAGGGTCGGTCTGACATCCGGACTGATTGCAGTCATGAGTTGACTCCATAGCGTTGCTGCATGGCATCGTTCATCTGCCACAGCACATCGAGCTTGAATTGCAGGATTTCCAGTGCCCGCTGCTGGGCTGCGCGGGTTGTAAACCAGTCGAGTGTCACGGCCAGCCCGAATTCCACGTCGCGGCGCGCGAGACTCATCCGGCTCTGGAAATAATGCAGTCCCGCCTGATCGATCCACGGATAGTGCTCCGGCCAGTTGGCCAGCCGCTGCTTGTGGATCTGCGGCGCAAACAGCTCCGTCAGGGAAGCGCACGCAGACTCCTGCCACGGCGCCCGCCGCGCAAAGTTGATATACGCATCAACGGCGAACCGCACACCCGGTACTACATCCACCAGGCTTTCGACATGCTCGCGAGTCAAGCCGGTTGCCTCGGCAAGCTTGATCCAGGACTCGATGCCACCCGGGTCATCCCCATAGCCGTCATGATCCAGGATGCGCTGCACCCAGGCGCGGCGCACGGCCCGGTCCGTGCAGTTGGCGAGGATCGCAGCGTCCTTTATCGGGATGTTGATCTGGTAGTAGAACCGGTTCGCCACCCAGCCGCGCAGCTGCTCCGGTGTGGCGCCGCCTGAATTGAGCATCACGTTGAACGGATGGTGGATGTGGTAGGCGCGGCCCTTCTCACGCAGCCGCTGTTCGAACTCCTGCCGGCTCCAGGGTTGCTGCGTCACAGCTCAATCTCCATCCCATCCCACGCAACTTCAACTCCGCGGCGGGCGAGCTGCGCCGCCTGCTCGGAGTCCTCATCGAGTATGGGATTCGTATTGTTCACGTGTATCAAAACCTTGCGTGTGCCTGCGGGCAGCTGGCCGAGCCATTCGAGCATTCCGCCCGCGCCACTTTGCGGCAGATGGCCGATGTCACGAGCGTGTTTCTTCGAGGCGCCGAGCCGGATCATCTCGTCATCGGTCCAGAAAGTGCCATCGACCATCACACAGGCGGCAGATTGCATCTGCTGCCACACGCGATCATCCATCGCACCGAGTCCGGGTGCATACACGGCAGTGCGCCCGGTCTCCTTGTCAGTGATCACCAGTGCCAGATTGTCTCCGGGAACCGGTGACTCGCGATTTGGAGAGTAGGGTGCCGGTTTCCCAGGCACCGGCAGTGCGTGCCATTGCACACCGCTCACTCCGTCGATCTCGAAAGGGGCGCCTTCCAGGTCGATTCGCCGCCGATCAACTCCACAGAAATGCCCGAGTACATTCAGGATGGGATTGCCACGAGTCAGGTCGGCGTAGGTGCTGTCTGTACACCAGATAGGCCAGGGCCGCGTTGATTCCCGGAGCATGTATAGCCCTGTGGTGTGGTCGACCTGGCCATCCACCAACACAATGCCCGTGATGGCGCAATCCCGCAGCGAGCGGCCGGGCTGAAACGCCGGATTGGCCTGTAATTGGGCTGTGATGTCAGGTGATACGTTGACCAGGGCCCAGCTTGCCGGGTCCCGGCCGCGAACCGCGATCGATGATTGGGTCCGCGTTCGTGCCCGGACTGTGCCTGCACGGACACCCGCGCAATTGCGACAGTTGCAATTCCATTGCGGGAACCCGCCACCGGCTGCGGCCCCCAGTACTCTGATTTTCATGGGCCGTACCCGCGGGGGGAGGTAGAGACTCGGGTAGACGCAGCCCGCTTACGCGGGCCGACGCCATAGCTTGCTTCCGATGCGATCAGCGATTGCTGATGTACATCGTGATTTCCATGCCGAAACGCATGTCAATCGCTTCCGGGGTTTCCCATTTCATCATGTGTCTCCTTCAGCGGCAGGAACATCGGTATCTCGTCGGGGTTCATGATCCGCGCCCGCCTGCCAGGGCCATAGGGGACGATCATGAAAGGCGCCTCATGATTTTCATGAGCGTGCGGCTGCGCGGGATGGGCCCCGCACCTGGCCCGCGGGCGGAACGGTACACTGCCCCTCATGAAACTGCGCACACGCCTGAACCTCATCGTGGCGGGGCTCACGGCGACGTTCGTTGGCGTCCTGATCTTTGCCGAGATCGAGAACACCCGCTCGTCGGTAAACGAGGAAATCGAGGCCGCCAACCGGGTCGGATCCCAGCTGCTGGGCCGCCTGGCGAGCATCTATTCCCGCGAGGGGGGCTC
>Ga0207710_10000201_pt1 | contig 55939 bp, 50 predicted proteins | sample KBSS24metaG_FD_184400 | JGI IMG/M metagenome (GOLD analysis project Ga0207710, IMG submission 184400) | Switchgrass rhizosphere microbial communities from Kellogg Biological Station, Michigan, USA - KBS S2-4 metaG (SPAdes) (version 2) | ecosystem: Host-associated > Plants > Roots > Rhizosphere...
AACATCGATCGCCGTGGCCTCGTTCATCCGCGCAGCTGATCCAGCGCCTCGATCTGTCTGCGGGTCAGCCACACGGTGATCAGCCCGGGCATTGCCACGACAAAGCTGACAACGTAGTAGACATACCAACCTCCATGGTCCGCGACCCAACCGGCCGGATAGCCGAGACCGTAACGCGGCAGCAATGCGATCGCAGACAACAGGGCATATTGGAACGCGCTGTACCTGACATCGCACAGCGCCATGATCAAAGCAACCAACGCGATGTTGCCCATCGCGCCGGCGACGTGCTCTATCACGACCGCGGCCACCATGAGCGGATAGCTTTTGCCAGCGAGGGCCAGGGCGCAATACAGCAGATTCGTGACCGCCTGCGAGATGCCGAATATCAACATCGAGCGCAACAGCCCGAGCCGCACCATCAGAATACCGCCGAGCACCGAGCCGACCAGCGCGCCACCGGTGAACAAACCCTTCACGATGACCGCGAGCTCCGTCTTGCTGAAGCCAACGTCCAGCATGAACGGCGTGAACAGCTTCATCGCAAACGCGTCACCAATCTTGAACAACAACACCACCAGCAGCAGAGCTGCCGTCCCAGGCCCTGCCAGCAGCTCCTTCAACGGCGTAACGACGGACTCACGTAACGATCGCGGCGCCTGCTGCACAGCCGTGGGCTCGGGAGCAAGCCAGGTCGCAATACAAAACAGCGTCATCACGCCCGCGAGAATCAGGAACGCCAGCCGCCAACCAAAATAGTCAGCGATCAGAAGCGCCACGGCCGACGCAAACCAGGCAGCCGTGCGATAGCCAAGATTTGTTACCGCTGCCGCAGGTCCCCGCTCGCTCGGCAGCGACACGTCGGTGCGGTAGGCGTCGATGGCAATATCCTGGGTGGCAGAGAAGAACACGATTGCAACAGCGCAGGCCGCCACGGGAAGCAGCGCGAGTGCAGGGTCCTGTACTGCGAAGAGCGCGATTGCCGCCGCAAGGACGAGCTGCGTAAGCAGTATCCACCCGCGGCGGCGCCCCAGGATCGGTAGCGGAAACCGGTCGATGAGGGGCGCCCAGAGAAACTTCAGCAGGTAGGGCAACGCCACGTAGGACATCACGCCGATCTGGGTATTCGTTACGTGCGAATCCTTCAGCCAGGCCTGAAAGGCGCTTTCGGTCAGCTGGTTCGGGTAACCCGAGGCCGCAGCCAGAGCGAAGATGGCCAGCATCTTCGGGCTCGCCAGAATCTGTCGCAGGGACGGTCCCTTCTGCACCGTCGCAGGCCGGGGTGCCACAGTGTCGCGCGCAACGCTCAATGCTCTTGATCCTTTTTTGCGAAGAGGACGGCCGATACTGGCACGACACTCGTTGACAGTACAAAGCAACCGGTGCACCGTCGCGCGCCATTCATCTCCTTCGAGCGCCCGACGCATGCAGGACTATCAGCTCAAATTCATCGATTTGGCGTTGTCGCGCGACGCTCTGCGCTTCGGCAACTTCAAGCTCAAATCAGGACGCGAGAGCCCTTATTTCTTCAACGCGGGCCTGTTCAGCGACGGGGCCTCGGCGGCCATGCTCGGCCGCTGCTATGCCGCGGCTATCCTGCGAGCCGGTGCCGAATTCGACATGGTCTTCGGGCCGGCCTACAAGGGCATTCCGCTGGCAACCTCGCTCGTCATCGCCCTCTCGGAGGCGCACGGCCGCAATGTGCCGTATGCATTCAACCGCAAGGAGGCGAAGGACCACGGCGAGGGTGGCACGGTGGTCGGTAGCCCTCTGTCCGGCCGGGTCCTGATCGTGGATGACGTAATAACGGCGGGCACGGCAATCCGCGAGTCGCTGCAGATCATCCGCAACGCCGGTGCGCAACCCGCGGCAGTGGCGCTCGCGCTCGATCGCCAGGAGCGCGGTCAGGGCAACCTCTCCGCGGTGCAGGAAATCGAGACTGAGCACGGTCTGACTTGTGTGAGCATCATCACACTCGCCGAACTGATCGAGACACTGTCCCAGCCACCCGATGGGCTGGTTCGGATTTCTGCAGAGCAGCTCACATCATTACTGGCCTACCGGCAGCGATATGGGGTGAGTTGAGGCTTGCCACGGGGGCCGGCTGAGTCAGAATATAAGAGTTGATAGGTCGCAATGAGTTGGAGATTTTGATGTCACGGCCGCTGCCGCTGCTTTCGCTGGGAATGCTGCTCGCATTCGCCGGGCTGGCATCTGTAGGGGCCAACGCCGGCCCGGGCAATGGTAACGACAAGGGCATTGCCTATCGCTGGACCGATGAGCAGGGCGTTGTGCACTACGGCGACCGCATTCCTCCACAATATGCGCAGAAGGAACGCGCGGTGCTGAACAGCCAGGGAGTCGAGGTGCGCAAGCTCGACGCGCAGATGACTCCCGAGCAGGCGGCGGCGGACGCGCGCACCCGGCAGACGTTCCTGAGGCAGAAGCAGCACGATGTCTTTCTGACCAACAATTACGGCTCGGTGAAGGAAATCGAGGCGCTGCGGGATGTCCGCCTCGATCAGTTGCGGGTGCAGCGGAATGCTGCGGAACAGTACGTCGAGACCCTCCACTCGCGGCTGGCCGCCCTGCAGACACGCGCGAAGGTATTCAAACCTTACAGCCCGCGGCCGGATGCCCGGCGCATGCCGGATGAACTGGCGGAGAACCTGGTACACACGCTCAACGAGCTGCGTACCCAGAGCAACGCAGTGGTGACCAAGCAGAAAGAAGAGTCAGCGCTGAAAGCACAGTTTCAGGCTGACATCGAGCGCTACCGCGAGTTGCATACGGCACACAACTGAGCGCCGCGCCCTCAGTGACTGCCTGAGCTCCCGAACCCACCGGCACCACGCTCCGTCGTGGAAAAATCCTCCACGACCTCGAGGTCAACCTGCACGACGGGCACCACGACGAGCTGTGCGATCCGCTCACCGGGCCGGATCGTGAACGGCTCGCGGCCCCGGTTCCAACACGACACCATGAGCTGCCCCTGATAGTCCGAGTCGATCAGCCCGACCAGGTTACCGAGCACCACGCCGTGTTTGTGCCCGAGACCGGAGCGCGGCAGGACCACGGCCGCAAGCCCTGGATCCTGTACGTAGATCGCAAGCCCCGTTGGAATCAGCTCGGCCTTGCCCGGCTCGAGCAGCAGATCCGCGTCGATGCAGGCTCGCAGATCGAGGCCGGCGGACCCGGCGGTGGCGTAAGTGGGAAGTGGGAATTCGCGCCCCACGCGCGGATCCAGTATGCGCACCTTGAGCGGGTGACGCTTCGCTGCGCTCACCTGTGTCACGCGAGAGCGGAGCCGCGCTGTACGATTCCGGTCCGCGCCGCCAGGTAAGACTCGGCGATCAGCGCCACCAGTTGCCTGGCGAGCGTCGCCTTCGAGGCTCGCGCGAGATCACGGCGCCCGGCTCGCCACAACACGATCAGCTCATTGTCCTCGCAGTCGAAAGCCTTGTCGTGCCCGACCTCGTTCGCTGCGATCATGTCGAGGTTCTTCTTCAGCAGCTTGCCGCGCGCATGCTGCTCGACGGATTCGGTCTCCGCCGCAAACCCGACTACGAACGGCCGGTTCGGCCGCGCCGCGACAGTGGCAAGCACATCGGCTGTGCGCTCCATGCTCAGGTCCATTCGATCCGAGGTCTTCTTGATTTTCTGCTCCGCCGCGTTGGCCGGCCGATAGTCGGCCACCGCCGCCGTCGAAATGAATATGTCCGCGCGATCCACTTCGCCCAGCACTGCGTTGAGCATGTCGGCCGCGCTCTCAACATCGATCCGCCTGACGGCGGTGGGAGTAGCCAGACTCACGGGTCCGCTGACCAGAACGACTTCGGCGCCGGCCTCACGCGCCGCCTGCGCAACGGCAAAGCCCATTTTTCCGGAGCTGCGGTTGCTGATGAACCGTACCGGATCAATTCGCTCCCGCGTTGGACCGGCGGTAATCAACACGCGCCGCCCCTGCAAGGGGCCACCGCCGCCGAGCAACATGAGGCCGGCGCGGTCGGCAAGCTCGATGGGCTCGAGCATGCGGCCCGCCCCGATCTCACCGCACGCCTGGTCGCCCTCCGCAGGTCCTAACACATTCACGTTCCGCTGCCGCAACGTCGCGACGTTGGCACGTGTTGCCGCATTGGCCCACATCACACGATTCATCGCCGGCGCAACGGCAATCGGTGCTTCGGTGGCCAGACATAAAGTGCTGAGCAGATCATCCGCCTGGCCGGTAGCCAACCGGGCGAGGAAATCAGCGCTCGCGGGGGCGATGAGCACCAGCTGCGCCCAACGGGCGAGCTCGATATGGCCCATGGCTGCTTCCGCGGCCGCATCCCACAAATCCGTCCGTACCGGGCGGCCGGACACCGCTTGAAACGTCGCCGCCGTCACGAACTCGCGCGCGGCGGCAGTCATGACCACCTGCACCTCCGCCCCTTGCTCGCGCAGGCGGCGCACGAGGTCCGGGCTCTTGTACGCGGCGATGCCGCCAGTCACTCCGAGGAGTATGCGTTTGCCTTGCATTAGGTTCCGTAGGACCCCCGTCCAGCAGTTGAAGCCGATTATCGGGTGACAGTCCCCAGGCGCGCAAACAACCGGTTGGAATAATGCGATTTCTGCCAATACGCACGCCTTTCTCCCTCTGCCTCCCGCTCTGTGATCTCCCGGACAATCCGAAGCCCAGCAAAGCGCGCAAGCCCAGGAAATCCGCAGCCAATGAATCTGCAACCCGCCCAAGCCGGCGCCAATGGCGCCAACCTCGAAACCATCCTCGATACCCCGGCCGCAGTGGCCTCGATCGTCGCCATCCCGACCCCCGGCCCGGGCTCCCCGGCGAAGGCGCGGGCGCGACCCATGACCATCCGCAACTGGCCCGAGTCCGAGCGGCCGCGGGAGAAACTGCTCGAGCGGGGTCCGCAGGCGCTCTCCGACGCCGAGCTGCTCGCCCTACTGCTCGGGTCAGGCGTCAAGGGCCGCTCCGCCGTTGACGTCGCGCGCTCCCTGATCGCGGATTTCGGCTCCCTCCGTGAGCTGCTGAGCGCCGAGCGGCCACGGTGGGAGGGCAAGCCGGGCATCGGACCGGCGCGCTATGCCACCTTGATGGCCTCCATAGAGCTGGCCCGCCGGCACTTCCGAGAGCCGCTGCGCAGCAGCTCCGCGCTGAGCGCTCCAGACTTCACGCGAAGATTTCTGCTTGCGCAGCTGCGTGATCGGCCCTACGAGGTCTTTTGCTGCCTGTTCCTCGATAATCGCCACCGACTTCTGGCTTTTGAAGAGCTTTTCCGCGGAACTATCGACGGCGCCAGCGTGCATCCGCGGGAAGTGGTCCGCCAAGCCCTGCTGCACAATGCCGCCTCGGTGATCATTGCCCACAATCACCCCTCCGGCGTGGTGGAGCCCAGCCAGGCCGACGAAGGTGTCACGCGGCGGGTCCGGCAGGCGCTGGCGCTCGTAGAGATCCGCTTGCTCGACCACCTCATCGTGGGCGACGGCCAGTGCTACTCGTTCTCGGAGCATGGCCTGCTCTAGCCGGTACCGGCCAGCCGGTACCGGCCAGCCCGTTACCGGCTAGCCGTATCACACGCGGCTTGTGGCAAGGGGCGCGGACTGGTATAAAGCGCGACTCCGTGAGGTATGGCGAGTCCTCCCTCACAACCCAAATCACTGAATCTCAAGGTTGTTTCGTATGTCCCGCGTCTGCGAGATCACCGGCAAGCGGCCGGCCACTGGAAACCGCGTCTCTCACGCGAACAACAAGCGCCGCCGGCGCTTCCTCCCGAACCTGCACACGCAGCGGTTCTGGGTCGAAACCGAGAAGCGCTGGGTTTCGTTGCGCATCTCGGCCAATGGCCTGCGCACGATTGAGAAGAAGGGTATCGAAACCGTCATTGCCGAGCTGCGCTTGAAGGGCGTCAAGCTCTGACGTTGAGGAATTGAGTCATGCGCGAAAAGATCAAACTGCTCTCGACCGCCGACACCGGCCACTTCTACGTGACCACCAAGAACAAGCGCCTGCATCCGGACAAGATGGAAGTGCGCAAGTTCGACCCGGTTGCCCGTAAGCACGTGCCTTACAAGGAAACCAAGATCAAGTAAGTGTCGGCACCCGCGCAGCACGCGGGCAGGTGAGCCGGCTGCACCGGACGGCTGTATCAACAAAAAAGCCCGGCAAAGCCGGGCTTTTTTGTTTTGTGCCGCAGGGTGCTGCCGCGCGAGGCCATGCCAGAGCTACCCGAAGTTGAGACAACGCGCCGGGGTATCGAACCGCACGCGGCTGGCCGCAAGATCGTAGCGCTGCACCTCTACGAACCGCGGCTTCGCTGGCGCGTGCCGGATGAACTTCCCGGCCTGGTGGCAGGACAGCGCATCCTCCATGCGAAGCGCCGCGCCAAGTACCTGTTGCTCGAGCTCGAGTCAGGCACGTTGTTGTTACACCTCGGGATGTCGGGCAGCCTGCGCGTCCTGCCCGCGGACACGCCCCGCCTCACTCACGATCATTTCGATCTCGTCCTCGACTCGGGTAACACGCTGCGCTTCAACGATCCGCGCCGCTTCGGCAGCCTGCACTACGTGACCGGCGATCCGAACGAGCATCCGCTGCTGGCAAAACTGGCGCCGGAGCCGCTCGATCCTGCCTTCAACGCCGACTACCTGTGGCGCATAACACGCCGGCGCCGCGTGGCCATCAAACAGTTGCTGATGAACAGCAGGCTGGTGGTCGGTGTTGGCAACATCTACGCGAACGAGGCGCTGTTCAGGGCGAAGGTGCGCCCCCGAAGACCGGCGCGCACCCTCACGCGCATCGAGACCGGGCGAATCGTTCGTGCAGTGAAATCCGTCCTTGCGATGGCGATTCGTGTAGGTGGCACAACTCTGCGCGACTATGTTGGCGCGGACGGCCAGCCGGGTTATTTCAAACAGAAGCTCTACGTGTACGAACGCGGTACACAGCCCTGCCGGAACTGCCGCACCCCGGTCCGCCAGCTGACACAGGGACAGCGTTCCACCTACTACTGTCCGACCTGTCAGAAGTGAGCGGCAGCCGCAGCAGGCAGCCTGCAGATCAGGACAGCCCACCCGCCGCCCGTTCGTAGGTGATACTGAGCAGCAGCTGATCCTCGTTCACCTGCATGTTCTCAGGGCGCTGCTGACCATCCAGGTCATAGCACACGGTGAGCTGGTCATCCTTCAGCTCGAAGATGGCGAGCATGCTGCGCCCGGCATTGGGTCCGTCACGGCCAACGATATCGATTGTCCGCGGGGTGGCATTGTCGTTCACCAGGTACTCGCCGCTGTCGACGATCTGGTTGCTGCGGTCGATGATGCTGTAGTCGTGCCCGTCGAGCACGAGATACTTCACGCGCAGCTCGGCAACGACCAACTCCTTCCCTGAGATGCTGGCGGCAATGGGAACCCACGCTCCCTCGAGTCTGCATGGCAACTCAGCATTCATCGGCTGGCAGTCTCCTCAACCCGGACCATGCGCGCGGTACCAACCACGCGCCGCACTACGCGCGCCGGGCTACGCGCGCCGATGCTTCTTCAGTTCCGCCTCGACGATCGGGTGCACGAACTCAGCCACATTCCCGCCCAACACGGCGATTTCCCGCACCAGGGTCGAGGAGATGAACGTGAACTGTTCCTGCGGAGTCAGGAAGACCGTCTCGATCTCGCGCGCCAGGTGACGGTTCATGTTGGCGAGCTGAAACTCGAACTCGAAATCCGAGACGGCGCGCAGGCCGCGTATCACGACGGAAACACTGTGTTTGCGGGCGAACTCCACGGTCAGCTCTGAATATCCGACCACCTCGACATTGGGAAGATCGTGCAGTACCCGGCGGGCGAGCTCGACACGCGCCTCCAGCGGAAACATGGCCGACTTGTTCGGATTGGCCGCAATCGCGACGAACACGCGATCGAAAATGCTGGCCGCCCGCCGAACCAAGTCGTGGTGGCCGTTCGTAATCGGATCGAACGTGCCCGGGTACATCGCGATGCGTTTCATTCGACCCCCACCCCCGTCGTTATCAAATGATACCCCACCGCCCCCGCCTGCTTTGCCTTGGTTACCGTCCAGGTCGGCGGCAGCGGCGGCAGTCCGGTGCGGGCGTCGGTTTCTATATAAACCAGCGCATGTGCGCCCAGCCAGTGGCGCTCTTCCAGCATCCGGCAGCTCTCGGCCAGCAGCGTCGAGGCAAACGGCGGATCGAGGAAAACGATATCGAACGGCTGCACCGCGGCCCCCAGGAAACGCAGCGCATCGCTATGCTCAACCTGCGCTCCCACTGCACGCCATTCGGTCAAGCGAGCGCGCAGCTCTCGGACCGCTATCGCATCTCTTTCGACGAAGGTCGCCTGCGCCGCGCCGCGCGACAGCGCTTCGAGCCCCAGCGCACCACTGCCAGCAAACAGGTCGAGACAACGGGCTCCGGGCACGCGGGGCCCCAGCCAGTTGAACAGCGTCTCGCGTATTCGATCCGGCGTGGGGCGGATCTCGGCCTGCGGCGGGAAACGCAGCCGCCGCCCACGCCACGAGCCACCAATTATTCTCAACACGCGGGAACGAGCGGCACGGCCTGCCGCAGGTGGAGGCCCACTGCCCGATTTACCGAAATTTGTCACCGTGTGCCGCCCGGGCGGTGGCTTGCCACCCTTCTTGCGCAAAGCGTACCCTACCCGGGAGCTTGTCCGACAGGCTCCGGTCTTCCACGAGAACAACAAGCACGGCGCGGAGGGGGTTCGCGACCGGCGGCGATTCGGCAAGGAGCAACGAGGGAATATGGACAGAATCAGGATGGCTGCATGCCTTGCAGCCGCGCTCTTTCTTGGCGCGTGCTCAGGCGGGCATGGAACTGTCGGGCCCACGGATACGGCCAGCGGCAATGGGAACCCGGCGGGTGCAACCCCCGTCACACCCCAGGCTTCGACGGCCGCGCTGTTCCAACCCTTGCAGGGAATCCTGCCGTATCCGACCGACCTGTATTTCTCCGGCTCCACCGACGGCACGTTGAACATCCAGCCAGAGAATGCGCTGCTGCCGAACCAGGTAGCCGTCAACGCCCTCGATGGCTTTTCGACCACCGCCGTCATTCGCGCACGCTTTGGCGGACCACTCGATCCGGCCTCATTCACGGCGCAATCAGTAGTCGTGCTGCAGGTCATGATCGACAACACCACCAAGGCGACGACCAGCGTCGTGCGGCCGCTGGTCTTTGGGGTTGACTACACGACCGGCGTCGGACCCGAAGGCGGCGTGGGCAGCACGATTCTCGAGATACGGCCGACCCACCCCTTGGTGCCCAGCACGGGAACGACCAACAATGGCTATCTCGTTCTGCTGACCAACGGCATCACCGACGCTGCGGGCAAGCCCGCCACGGCCGATACCGACTACACCAACATCAAGGCGGCACTGCCAACCTGCGCGACGATTACGGACAACTCGCTGCACGGCATCTGTCAGCTGACGGGTGCACACCTGCAGATCGCGCACGCCATAGGCCTCAATCCGGCGGATGTGGTGTTGTCGTTCAGCTTCTCCACGGAGTCCATCGCGGATACGCTGGCGGTGATCGAGAAAACGGCCAGCCCACAACCACTCACGGTCCACAACACCGGACTTACGACCGCCAAGGCCAATCCCATGCTGTCGGGTCACGCCACCCTCTACGTTGGCACCCTGAGCATTCCCTACTACCTCAACCGCACGTCGCCGCTCACTGGATACTGGCAGGGTAACCCCTCGCAGCTGGATGCCAGCAGCCGCTTCCTGACGCGCTTCAACCCAGTGCCGGTGCCGACGGAGACACTGCAGGTACCGGTGCTGGTGACCGTACCGAACGCCAACTCGGCCGGCGGCGGCGTGAAGCCACCCAGCGGCAAATGGCCGGCGCTCATCTTCGAGCACGGCATCACCCGCAATCGGACCGACATGCTCGCGGTCGCGGATTCGTTCGCCGACAGCGGGTTTGTCGTCGTGGCCATCGATTTGCCACTGCACGGGCTGACAGATCCAACTTCGCCGCTGTACGCCGCGGGAGCCAATCCGCTGTACGCGGGGCTGGGATTGCCGGCCACCGGCTCCATCGAGCGCACCTTCGATCTGGATGTCATGAACAACACGACGAGTGCGCCGGGCCCGGACGGCCTGATCGACACCTCGGGCGCGAGCTTCATCAACCTGACGAGCATATTGACGACTCGGGACAACCTGCGCGAAGGGGCTGCGGACCTGATCGCGCTGACACGGTCATTGCCAAACATGAACCTCGATGGCGATCCGGCCGGCGACATCGATCCGGCCAACATTCACTATCTCGGTCACTCGCTCGGCGCAATCGTCGGCGGTGTCTTCCTGGGCGTCGCATCCAAAACGGAGGTCAGTACCGCCACACTGGCGATGCCCGGCGGCGGCCTGCCTTATCTGCTGCGCGACTCGCCGACCTTCGGCCCGCGAATCGTTGCGGGCCTCGAAGCGCAAGGCCTGGTGCAGGGCACCACCCTGTTCGAGCAATTCTTTCGGGACGCTCAGACCATCGTGGATGCGGGAGATCCGCTCAACTACATAGCGGCCGCGGCCACTGCGCACCCGATCCACTTGCTGCAGATCACCGGTAGCGCCTCGAGCCCGCCGGACCAGGTGGTGCCGAACTCGGCGACCCGGCGCCTGATCGATGCCGCCGCGCTCGCGCAGATTCCCGCTCCGGCGCTGCCCGGTCCAGTCAGCAACCCGGCGGGTTTTCGCGCCTACGTTGACTTCGTGGTCGGCGATCACGGTTCAATCATCGATCCCCGGGCAAGTCTCGCCACCACGACCGAGATGCAGGCCGAAGCGATCACCTTTACGGGCGCCCCCGTGCCGCCCATCCCGCAGCTGTCGTTTCCGGGATTCCCGCCAACCCCTGCGGGAACCGCCATCCTCATCCTGAATCCCAGCGTGATTCAGCCATGAGCCTCTGAGCGTCCCTCCCCTGCATGCCGCCCGTTACAATAGGCGGCATGTTCAGACGCAAATCTTCCAATTCCAGTCCCGACCCCGGCGTGAGCCCGAAGCCCGGGGAGCGGCAGCCTGAGGAGAAGCAGGGTTTTTTCAAGCGCCTGCGCGCGAAGCTCAACCGCGGAAACTCGTGGCTCACCTACGATCTGGCCGACCTGTTTCGCGGCCGCAAGATCGACGCGCAGATTCTCGAAGAGCTCGAAAGCCGCCTGCTCACTGCCGACGTGGGCGTCGAAGCGACCGAGCACATCCTTTCGGGCTTGCAGAAACGTGTCGCCCGCAACGAGCTGCAGGATGTCGCCGCCCTCATTGCCGCCCTGCGGGATTCGATCGTCGAAATACTCGCACCCTGCGCCAAACCCTTGAGTGTCGACGAGCGTCATTCGCCCTTCGTGATCCTGGTCGTGGGTGTCAACGGCTCTGGAAAAACGACCAGCATCGGTAAGCTCGCACGCCGCCTGTCCGATGGCGGTCACAGCGTCATGCTGGCGGCAGGGGATACCTTCCGCGCGGCCGCGATAGAGCAATTGAACGTGTGGGCCGAGCGCACCGGATCCGAATTCGCCGCCCAACAGGCGGGCGCCGATCCGGGCGCCGTCGTGTTCGATGCCATGCAATCCGCAAAGTCGCGCCACACAGATGTTCTCCTGGCCGACACGGCAGGCCGCCTGCACAGCCAGTCTCACCTCATGGAGGAGCTGAAGAAGGTCAAACGCGTCATTCAGCGCGTGGACTCATCAGCCCCGCATGAAATCCTGCTCGTGCTCGATGCCAACCAGGGCCAGAACGCGCTGTCGCAGGCGATCCAATTCCACGAGGCGGTCGGCGTCACGGGACTGGTGCTCACCAAGCTCGATGGCACCGCGAAGGGCGGCATCGTGATCGCGATAGCGCGCAGGCTCGGATTGCCGATCCGCTTCATCGGCATCGGTGAACAACCCGAAGACTTCGGCGAGTTCGATGCAGAGGCCTTTGCCGCAGCCCTGGTCGAAGGCCCCCGACCATGATCATTTTCGATCGGGTGAGCAAGCGCTATCCGAATGGACGAGAAGCACTCACCAACGTCACCTTCGAGATCCACACTGGCGAGATGGTGTTCCTCACCGGCCGATCTGGTGCTGGCAAAAGCACCGTACTGAAGCTCATTGCCCTTCTCGAGCGTCCAACGCGGGGTACCGTTGTCGTCGGCGGAAAGAACACGAGCACGTTGAGGGCCCGACACGTGCCCGCGTTCCGACGCCATATTGGAGTGGTGTTCCAAGATCACAAGCTACTAGCCGACAGGCCTGTGTTCGACAACGTTGCACTGCCGCTTGTCGTGGCCAGTACACCGTTCAAGGACGTCGACAAGCGCGTCCGTGCCGCCCTTGATCAGGTAGGGCTGTTAGGCAAAGAACGCATGCTGCCGATGGAGCTATCGGTTGGAGAGCAGCAGCGTGTCGGAATAGCGCGCGCCGTTGTCAGCAAGCCGCCGCTGCTAATCGCCGACGAGCCTACCGGCAACCTCGATCCGGACCTTGCGCTGGAGATCATGCGGCTGTTCCGTCGATTTCAGGATGTTGGCGTCACAGTCATCGTTGCCACGCACGACGTGCATATCGTCCGCGAGTTCGGTCAACGCGAGCTGATCATCGAGAACGGCCAGGTCCACGGCAACTTGAGTGATTCGCTTCCTAGTGTGATTGCCGTCAGATAAGCATGGGTGGAGCGCGGCACATGCAGGCTTTTTTTGGCTCGCTGGGCCGCCTGGCGCGCAATCCATTTTCTACGGCACTGACGGTCCTCGTCATAGCCCTCGCGCTCGCCCTGCCGACAGCGCTCAGACTGTTGGTCCTCAACGCGCAAGCGGCGACGGGAGGGTTTTCCAGCGCGATCGAGCTATCCGTCTACCTGAAGACGGATGTCCCGCTCATCAAGGCTCAGCAGCTCGAGCGCAGTGCCCGGGCGCGGTCGGATGTTGCGCGCGTGGAGCTCATACCTGCCGACAAGGCGATGGAGGAGTTCCGCAAGTATTCAGGTTTTGGCGTCGCACTCGAGGCGTTGAAGGACAACCCGCTACCGCACGTCCTGCATGTTGAGCCGCGCGTCGATGCGCAGACCACCGCGTCAGTTGAGTCGCTGCGGCACTACTTTACCGCGTGGCCGGAAGTGGATCTCGTGCAGGTTGACACTGAATGGGTCATGCGATTCAACGCCATCATCGATGTGTTGCAGCACCTGCTCGGAATTGCCTCGGTGCTGCTCGGTGCCGGAGTTCTCGCCGTGATTGGCAACACCATCCGCCTCGAGATCCTGAATCGGCGTGCCGAAATCGAGGTAACCAAGCTGGTTGGCGGCTCGAACTCGTTCGTGCGCCGGCCATTTCTCTACACCGGTGTTTTGTACGGTCTGGCCGGTGCTTTGCTGGCCTGGGCAATAGTTGAAACGGCCGTGGTTGCTCTGGGGCGGCCCATAGCAACCCTCGCAGAGCTCTACGGCAGTCACTACTCTTTGCAAGGACCGCCGGCCGACGACGTCAGCGTGTTGCTCGCGACGGGGATCGTACTCGGTTGGATGGGCGCGTGGATTTCGGCCGCGCGCCACCTACGCAGGATCGAGCCGCGCGCGTAGTGCGCGTGGCACGAGACCGCCAAGATGCCGGCCCGAGCTGCACGCGACACGCCTGCGCGCGCCTCAGGCACTCGCCTTCAGCTGCGCCACAAATATCTCCGCCTGCTCCGCGACCCGTTTCGCCGCCGCACGCTCCTCGAGACGCGCTGCATAAGCCGCAAAGACCGGCTTCGTCTCCAGACTCTTCATCATCAACCCAAATTGGATTTGCGATCCGATATACACATCCGCCGCGCTGAACCGATCACCGAGAATGTACGGACCCGGCGTCAATGCCTTCTCGAGCGTACTCACCGTGTCTTCGTAGCAACCGTAGCCATTGGCGCTCGGCCTCGACGGCGCAGGACGCGACATCATGCGATCCATCAGCGCCGGCTCGACGCAGCCCGCGCCAAAGAACATCCATTTCTTGTGTTCGCCCTTGTCGAAGTTGACCAGCTCCATCCGATACGGCTCACCCACTTCCTCCAGCATCCAGTGCACGATGCGCGCCCGTGACATCGGGTTGTAATAAAAGAGCACTTCCTCGCTCATGAGCACTCTCCCCAGTCAGCGCCAGCTAGTGATACCCCTCTCCCGGGTGCACTTTACCTCTAAAGGTGTAGTACACAAATACGGTGTACCCCAGTACGAACGGCACCAGGACGGTAGTACCCACGAGCATGAAAGTCTGAGTCTTCGGCGGCGCTGCGGCATCCCAGAACGTAACGGATGGCAGCACGAGATACGGCAAGGTTGAGATCGCCAGACCGGCGAACGCGATGATGAACAGCCCGACGGCCGAGTAGAAGGCAATGGTTGGAATTCGTCCCGTCAGTCCACGCCAACACGAAATCGCCAACCCTGCGGTGATCAGCGGCACGGGGGACAGATATAACAAGTGACGGTCACTGAACCAGCGGGCTGCGACGCGCTCGAACTGCAAGGGCGTCCAGATACTGATCAGCACGATGAACGCCAGCAGCGCGAGCAGCAGCGGGCGTGCATACCGCCGGGCCGTCTTTTCAACATCTCCCGAAGTCTTCATGACCAGCCAGCACGCCCCCAGCAGCGCGTACCCGACGACCAAACCGACTCCGCACATCACACTGAATGGAGTCAGCCAATCGAGCGGGCCACCGGCGAACTGCCCGGCCTCGATCCTGAAGCCGTTGAGGATCCCGCCCACCATGGCTCCCTGTGCAAATGCCGCCACCGTCGAGCCGGCCGCGAACGCGACATCCCATTTACGATGATGCGGCTTCGCCACCCATCTGAACTCGAATGCAACACCGCGAAACACCAATGCAAGGAGCATTGCGATGATGGGCACGTACAAGGCGGGCGTGAGGATGGAGTAAGCCAGCGGAAAGGCCACCAGCAGCCACACGCCTCCCAGCACCAGCCAGGTCTCGTTCCCGTCCCAGAACGGCGCCACGGAATTCATCAGCTGGTCGCGATCCGCTTCGCGCGGGTAGAACGGAAACAGAATGCCGATGCCCAGATCGAATCCATCCATGACGACGTACATCGCCACGGCAAGACCCACGACCCCCGTTGCGACAAGAGGCAGCCAGTAGGCGTAGCCGGACAGAGTATCCGGACTCACGTTCGCGCCTCGCTCGACGCCGCCTCATGCGGCTGCGCGCCCAACGACAAGGGCCGATTCGGCAAGCCTTGAGGCAGCGCCCCGTGTGCGACGGCCGCAGGTTTCGGGCCACCCAGCACGAGTCTGCGGATGTAGTAGATCCCGATAGAGAAGACGACCGTATACACAAGGAGGAAAGCGATGAGTGACGTAGCAACCGTGCCCGCGCTGACCGGTGATAGCGCTTGCGCCGTACGCACGATTCCGTAGGCGACGTACGGCTGTCGGCCAACCTCGGTGGTGATCCAACCGGCAAGGATCGCCACGAAACCGATAGGCCACGAGTAGGTTGCAGCCTGCAGATACCAGCGCGTGGTGAACAGCTTCCCGCGGCTCCAGAGATACGCACCCGTCAACCCCAGCAGGATCAACAGAACACCGATTCCAACCATGATCCGGAAAGCAAAGAACACTGGCAGCACCGGCGGACGATCCCCTTTCGGGAAATCCTTCAGGCCCGCATATCGTCCATTCGGGTCGTGCGTGAGAATCAGGCTACCCAGCCGCGGGATCGCGATCTCGGCGTGGTTGAGCTCGCGATCCTGGTCAGGAATGCCAAATAGCACGAGCTCGGCCGGCCCGTTGTTCTCCCAATGGCCTTCCATGGCCGCGACTTTCGCGGGTTGGTGCTCGAGCGTGTTCAAGCCATGCTGATCGCCGAAGAACAGTTGCGCAGGTCCGAGGATCGCCACCATTCCCACGCCCATTCTCAGCATGGTGCGGGCTTCCTCCTGGAATTTCCCCTGCAGCAGGTAACGAGCGCCGCCCGCCAGTACGACAACGGACGTCGTCAGATACGCGGCGGTCATCATGTGCGTGAAGCGGTAGGGGAAACTCGGATTGAAAATCACGTGAAACCAGTCGACCGGAAAGGCGATCCCGTTCTGCACCACGTGTCCGGCAGGCGTCTGCATCCAGCTGTTCGCCGCCAGGATCCAGAATCCGGAGATCATCGTCCCAAGTGCCACCAGAACTGCCGAGGTCACATGTAGCCAGGGCGGCACCCGCGTCCACCCGAACAGCATGATTCCCAGAAAGGTCGATTCCAGGAAGAAGGCGGTGAGAACTTCGTACCCAATGAGCGGTCCTATGACGTTGCCAGTGGCCACGGAGTAGCGGCTCCAGTTGGTGCCGAGCTCGTAAGAGAGGGGAATGCCGGAGACCACCCCCATGGCAAACGAAACGGCAAAAATCTTCGTCCAGAAGCGCGCTATGCGGAGATAGTGATCGCGTCCCGTGCGGCGCCATAGCACCAGCAGGGTGGCCACGAAGGCCGAGGAGCCGATAGAGAACGCAGGGAAGATGATATGGACGCTGATCGTGAACCCGAACTGGATCCGCGAGAGCACAAGAGCGAGGGGGTCCATTGGAGGCTCCTTGTCGGCATCCTCAATCTACCCGGAACCTATTGGATAGCTCTTCGTTTCGCTCCTTCGGGAGAGGAGCCCCTACCCCTCATGATTTGACGGCTAAGCTCTTGTTCTTCAAGGCGATAGTCTACACTGGTGCCCATGCGCCAAGGGGAACTTTTTCACCCATTTAGCACTCTGTTTATCCGAGTGCTAATATTTGAGGCCACACCTTGGGAGAATCAATGACCACAGGTACCGCAATCGTCGCCCGTCATAGTGACTTGGCTCTGGCCGGTCCGCTGGGAAGTCTCGACGCTTATCTGGACCGGGTCAGCCGTATTCCCGTTCTGAGCCGTGATCAGGAACGAGAGCTGGCCGAACGCTTTCGGAGCCAGGATGACCTGGGCGCCGCGCGTGAGCTCGTACTTTCTCATTTGCGTTTCGTCGTGCACATAGCCCGTGGTTACAGCGGCTACGGACTGCCGATGGGTGATCTGATCCAGGAAGGCAACGTTGGTCTCATGAAGGCGGTCAAGCGCTTCGACCCGACGGTCAACGTGCGCCTCGTATCGTTTGCTGTCCACTGGATCCGCGCCGAGATCCATGAGTACGTGCTGCGCAACTGGCGGTTGGTCAAGATCGCCACCACCAAAGCGCAGCGCAAGCTGTTCTTCAACCTGCGCAGGCTGAAGAAGAACCTGACGTGGCTGTCTGCCGAGGAGACCGCAGCAGTAGCCCGCGATCTGGGTGTGACCACGAGCGAAGTCACCGAGATGGAGAAACGTCTCGCTGCGCGCGACATGTCGTTCGACCCGACGCCTGAATCGGACGAAGAGGAAGTCTACAGCCCGGCTTCTTATCTGCCGGCAGCGGACTCCGATCCGGCCGAGAGCGTCGAGAACGCGGAGTGGGAAATCAACTCATCCGATCGGTTGCAGACTGCGCTGGGCCGCTTGGATGACCGCAGCCGCGACATCCTGCAGAAGCGCTGGATGGCCGACGACAAGGCCACGCTGCATGAGCTCGCGGACAAGTACGGTGTGTCAGCTGAGCGTATCCGTCAGATCGAATCGAACGCACTCGGCAAACTGCGCGGCTTCATGGGCGAAGCCGCTGCCGCCGCCTGAGCCGTTGAGTGCCTGGCTGATCAGCAGCTGATCAGCCCAGGCTGACCCCTCTCCTCCTGCAACCCAACACTCGCAAGGGTGTTGGGTTTTCTTTTGCCCCCGGCCGCGCGGGCAGTCCCGCCGGCGGTCACGCTTGCGGCATTCCCGCAACAGTGGGAACTTTCGTATTTCCTCAGCGTTCTCAATGCAATGCGATGCAACATATGCTGGCGTTGTATTTAGCCTACGGATGCTAAGGCATCGCGAAACGAAGGAGATGAGAAAGTGCGGACGATGAAGAGAGCTCGAGCGGTCCATGCGCCGCTGCTGTGCGTCCTGGTCCTACCTGCGATCGCAACTGCGGTACCCGGGGACGAGTGGTACATCACTCCTCAGGTCGGTGGCATCTCACCTGATCACCAGCGCGACCTGCGGCACAACGACTGGTTGTACGGCCTTGCGCTCGGCCGCGAGATGGGCCCCTTCATCAACATGGAGTTGAATTTCAACGGCGCGCGTGTCAACGACGGGCGCGGCACCGGCCATCTGGACACTTATGGCTACTCGCTCGATGTGTTGGGGATTCTCAACAGAACCGGCGTCATCTCGCCCTATCTGACTGTTGGTGTGGGCGCGGAAAGTAACGTTCTCGTCCCCGGCAACGCGCTCACGAATCAAACCAAGCTGATGACGCAAGCCGGCGTCGGCACCTACATCAACCTGTGGCGCAGCGCCGATGGCACCCAGGCCTTCGCGCTGCGCCCCGAGATCAAAGCGCGGTGGGATGACCCGGGCAAAGGCGATCACCTGATCGACTATATCGCCCTGCTCGGATTCCAATACTCGTTCGGCGGGAGCCGTACGCCAGCCCCACCGGCTCCCCCGCCGCCGCCGCCACCTCCGCCGCCGCCAGTGAGCCAGGCCGCGCCGGCACCCGCTGCCGCGCCCGCAACTCCTCCGGACAGCGATCATGACGGCGTTCCAGACAACATCGACAAATGTCCTGACACGCCCGCGGGCGTGCAGGTTGATGCACAGGGATGCCCGCTGAAAGGCTCGATCACTCTCGAAGGCGTGAACTTCGAGCACAACTCCGCGGCCCTGACCGTCGCTTCTCACGCGCCATTGGACTCGATCGCCGACGGCCTGAAGAAGCATCCGCGGCTCAAGGTTGAGATCCAGGGCCATACCGACAGCACCGGCTCGCCCCCCTACAACCTGAAGTTGTCACAGCGACGGGCAGACTCCGTACGCGACTATCTCGTATCCAGCGGCGTGAGCTCCGAGCAGCTCGTAACCAAGGGCTACGGACAGACGCAGCCGGCCGCGAGCAACAAGACGGCGGCAGGCCGCGCCCAGAACAGGCGCGTCGTGATGTTTGTCATCAGTAATCCGGGTGATGTGAAGGTGGAGGGTGCGGGGTCAACGGCGGAGACTCCGAGCTCGACACCGCAATAGCCTGAAGGTCGATGCGCGGCTGCCTTGCGGCCGCGCATCGTTGGGCGTAGCGTGATCACGGCCATGAAGGCTGAAAATCGAAGCCCACCGCCATGCGAACCCTCACCAACTGGCTCGGCGAGTACGGCACGAGCCACAGCAACCCCGTCAACAAATTGCTGCATTGGATCTGCGTCCCGCTGATCGTGCTGACCCTGTCAGGCCTGTTCTGGTCGCTGCCAGTACCCGAGCTGTTCGCCAGCATATCCCCGTGGCTCAACTGGGCGAGCGTCCTGGTCGGCGCCGTGCTGCTGTATTACCTCGCACTGTCACCGGCTCTTGCCGCCGGCATGTTGGTTGCCTTCATACTGGTGCTGTGCGTGACAAAGTGGCTCGCGGCGCTTCCCTGGCCGTTGTGGCTGACCTCGGTCACGATATTTGTCGTGGCCTGGATCGGCCAATTCATCGGCCATGCGATCGAAGGCAAGCGCCCGTCCTTCTTCAAGGATGTCCAATTCCTGCTCATCGGCCCCCTGTGGCTGCTGGCCGCCGCCTACCGGCGACTCGGCCTGACGTACTAGTGACCGTACCTGGGCCTACTGGAAAACCATCATCGGTTCCGCGGCCGCCTCGCGCACCGCCGCCGCAACCCGCTCATGCACATTCTTATCCAACGGGTCAGGTACCAACTCATCGCCGCGGGCAAGCTGCGCAATCGCCTCAGCCGCGGCCATCAACATCGCATCTGAAAAACCAGTCACCCGCGCCGCCAGCGCTCCCTTGAACAAGCCCGGAAACGCCAGCACGTTGTTGATTCCCTTCCCATCGGCCGCGAAGGCGGCACCACGCTCGCGCGCGATCAGCGGCTCGATCTCCGGATCTGGATTCGACAACGCAAGAATCACCTGCCCGGGCCGCACCCACTCAGGTTTGATCAACCCTTTGACGCCCGTGGTCGCAATGACTATATCCGCCCGGGCCATGATCTCCTCGAGCGAGGCGCCTTCCCCACCCATCGAGACCAGGCGTGCGACCGCATCCTGGCTGCGATCAGCACCGAGCACACGCTCAACACCGTAGGCGCGCAGCAGCCGCACGATACCCGTCCCCGCCGCGCCAAGCCCTATCTGGCCGACGACACTGTCGCGCAGACTTCGCCCCGCCTGCCGCGCAGCGTTCGTCAGGGCCGCTAGTGCTACCACGGCAGTGCCGTGTTGGTCATCGTGCAGCACCGGCTTCGCGATCCGCTCACGTAGCCGCTGCTCGATCTCGAAGCATTCGGGCGCGGCGATGTCTTCAAGTTGAATTGCGCCGAATGACAACTCCATGGACGCAATCATGTCCACGACGCGATCCGGCTGTGTCTCGGTCAGAAGGATGGGCACCCCACTGATGCCGACGAGGTCCGCAAACAATGCGGCTTTGCCTTCCATTACGGGCAGCCCGGCCAGTGGCCCGATGTTGCCCAGCCCCAACACCGCAGTGCCGTTGGTGACAATGGCCACCGTATTGTCAAGATTGGTGAAGTCGTGAGCGGCCTGCGGGTCTTGCTTGATGGCAAGACACACCCGGGCCACGCCCGGAGTGTAGATATCCCGCAGGACCTGCAGCGTGTTGATGGGCAGACTCGCTACCGTCTTGATCTTGCCACCACGATGTCGGTTGAACACGCGGTCGGACTTACCGACGAAACGCGCATTGGGCAGCTGGTCGATGCGATCATAAAGGCTGCGGTCCGCTTCCTCGTCCATCTCCAGGGTGATTTCCCACAACGTCCTGCCTTGGTCGCGGCGCAACGCGGTCAAATGCTCGATGGCCAGACCCGCCTCGGCGATTACGAGCAGCACACTCGCAAGGCTGCCGGGTTGATGGATGGTCTCGACAATCAGTATTTCGGGAATCTTCACGCGCGGCGTTTCCTATGCGAGAGTCTCGATCGAGGCGCGGAGCATACGACGGAGCACACCCATGCGGGCAGTGGTAATTCATGAATATGGCGGACCCGAAGTCCTGAAACTAGAGGAACGTCCCGAGCCGCAAATCCGCGACACGGACATCCTCGTCGAAGCACATGCCACCTCTGTCAATCCTGTGGATACCAAGGTGAGACAGAACAGCAGCGCACAACGCACACTACCCCTCATCCTCGGCTTCGACGTGAGCGGCGTCGTAGTTCGGTGCGGCTCACGCGTCACACAATGGAAGGCTGGCGATGAAATTTTCGCCACACCCAATCTGTTTCGAAATGGCGCCAACGCCGAGTACGTCGCGGTAGATGCCCGTAGCGCGGCCCGCAAGCCCGCGAATGTTGATCACGCGACTGCCGCATCCCTACCGCTGGTGAGCCAGACCGCGTGGGAGGCGCTGCACCTGCGTGCCCGAATTCAACCTGGCCAGACGGTGCTGATACACGCCGGAGCAGGTGGTGTTGGCCACATCGCCGTTCAACTGGCGAGGCTGCATGGTTGCCGAGTGATTACAACTGCAGGCCGAGGAGAGTCGCTTGCATTCTGCCGCGATGTGTTGCATGCGGATGAAGTGATCGACTACCGGGCGGAGGATGTCGGCAAGCGTGTTCAGGCACTCACCGCGGGACGCGGTGTACCGGTTGTTATAGATACGGTCGGCGGCGATACCTTCCTGCAGAGCCTGGATTGCGCAGCTGTCAACGCTCAGGTCGTCACGATTCTAGGATCCAACACCGGCGAGCGTGGCCGGGGACTGCTTTATCGGAACGTGACTATCCACTACGAGTTCATGGGCGTCCCTACAGCTCATGAGATCGAGCCGGAGCGGCCAGGAAACATCCTCTCCTCCATCGCCAACCTGGTTGACAGCGGGTTGCTGCGGCCGCACGTCAGCCACCGCTTCGCCCTGGCCGACGTCGCAGAGGGGCACCGGCAGGTGGAGACGGCCCGCACGGTAGGCAAAGTGGCGATCATCGTCCGACGCTAGCCATGGTTTATCATGTGCGGCTCGCCCCCGGAGCCTCAAACCATGGCCAAAATCTCCAAGCTCGACCCCCTGGACCTGTTCGACGTCCGCAGCGCGCTCACCGACGAGGAGCGCATGGTGCAGGACTCGGTGGCCCGGCTGGTGGACGAGAAGGTGCTGCCGATCATCCAACGATGCTTCGAGGAGCACCGCTTCCCCAAGGAGCTCGTACCCGAGCTGGCCGCCCTGGGCCTGCTGGGCTCCTCCATCCACGGCTATGAGTGCGCCGGCCTCAACAGCATCGCCTATGGGCTGATCTGCCAGCAGCTCGAGCGCGGGGACTCGGGCATCCGCAGCTTCGTGTCCGTGCAGTCCTCCCTGTGCATGTATCCGATCTACGCCTTCGGCTCCGAGGAGCAGAAACAGCGCTACCTGCCGCGCATGGCCCGCGGGGAATTGATCGGCTGCTTCGGGCTCACCGAGCCGCACGGCGGCTCGGACCCGGCGAACATGAAGACCCACGCCAAGCGCCGCGGCACGGACTGGGTGCTCAATGGCTCCAAGATGTGGATCACCAACGGGGCCATCGCGGGCCTGGCGATCGTGTGGGCCATGACTGAGGAAGGCATCCGCGGCTTTCTGGTAGAGCGCGGCACACCGGGGTTTGACACCCCCGAGATCGAGCGCAAGTTCTCCTTGCGCGCCTCGGTCACCGCCGCCCTGTTCTTCGACAACGTGATCGTGCCCGAGCAGAACGTGCTTCCCGGGGTGCTCGGCCTGAAGGGTCCGCTGTCCTGTCTTACCCAGGCCCGGTACGGCATCGCCTGGGGCGTCATCGGGGCTGCCCAGGCCTGCCTGGCGCAGCTGCTGGACTACACCGCCGAGCGGGTGCTCTTTGGACGCACCCTCGCCCACAACCAGGCCGTTCAGATTCGCCTGGCCGAGATGGCCCGCCAGATCACCGCCGCCCAATTGCTCGCCCTGCAGCTAGGGCGCCTCAAGGAGGCCGGCACTATGACCCCCGCCCACGTGTCGCTGGCCAAGTGGAACAACTGCCGCATCGCCCTGGACATCGCCCGCGATGCCCGCGACCTGCTCGGCGGCGCCGGTATCAGTGCGGAGTACGTCCCCATCCGCCACATGCTCAATCTGGAAAGCGTCATCACCTACGAAGGCACCGAGACCATCCATCAACTCACCATCGGCCGCGAGCTCACCGGCGTCAACGCTTTCTGAGCCAACGCCTTCAGACAATCGCCAGCGCCAACAGCACCAGCAATCCCAACACGTTGAAGACTCGCTCCTTCGCAGTCAGTCCCAGCGCATTCATGTTGCGATCTCCATCCCATCGATGGAGCTATTACGCTGCTCGCCGGAGCGCTTCCCGGGACGCAAAAGTGTCGCCGTGCCCATGAATTATGACGAAAAGTGGCACAGCGGCAGGGTGCCTTTAACCCGGGGCCTCCAGCCTGTAGCCTATGATCATGAAACGCATGGTCGCCATCGTCGAAGACGAGCCCGCAATCCGTGACAACTACGCAGCCGCTTTCGCGCGCGAAGGCTACGTAGTACGGACCTACGCCAACCGCTCCCAGGCGATGACTGCCTTCGCATCCCGCCTGCCTGACCTCGCCGTCATCGACATCTCTCTCGAGGAAGAGCCTGAAGGCGGTTTCGAATTGTGCCGTCAGCTCCGCGCCCTCTCACCCGAGCTGCCGATCATTTTCCTCACCGCCCGCGACAGCGAGCTCGACGCCGTTTCCGGACTGAGGCTCGGCGCCGACGATTTTCTGACAAAGGACCTGAGCCTCGCGCACCTCATCGCCCGCGTGAACGCCCTGTTCCGCCGTGTCGACGCATTGCGGCGTCCTACGGAAGCCGCGCAGATCGTGCGGCGCGGGCCACTCACCCTGGACGCGGAACGAATGCAAGTGGAATGGGAGGGCCAGGTCGTCCTGCTGTCACTCACCGAGTTCTGGATCGTCTACGCCCTGGCCCACCACCCCGGCCACGTCAAGAATCGCCAACAACTCATGGACGCGGCCAACGTCGTGCTGGATGACAACACCATCACTTCGCACGTCAAACGCATTCGCCGCAAATTCCAGAGCATCGATCCGAAATTCGACGCAGTACAGACCGTCTACGGCATGGGCTACAGATGGGTCGATTGAGCACCTAGAGCACCGAGCAGCGGTTCAACCCCGCGCCGCAATGTCCATTCGACTCAAACTCCTGCTGCTTGGCCTCGCCACGCTCGTTCTGCCTTGGGGCGGCTGCCGTTACGCGCGCGAAATGGAATCCGCACTGCGCGAAGGCGAACAAAACTCCCTGCTGTCCGTGGCGCAAACGATCGCCTCTTCCCTGCAAGGCCGAGTCGACCTTCTCTACCGGAAGCCAGCTCACCTCGAGGACGCCGGCGAGTCCGAAACCGCGGATGACAACACCACAGCACGCCCCAGCGAGCCTAAACCGACTCCCTACGACCTGCGCCCGATCCTGCTCGCCGCACAACCATTTCTCGACGGGTATGTGGAGGAGTGGCCGCAGAGCAAGGCGGCCTGGCGCTACTATTTTGCCCGCAATCCCGCAGGGCCTACGGGTGCCACCGGGCAACACAAGTTCGGCATCCTGACGGGCGTGTTCGAGCGGATGCTCTACGTGATGCTCGATGTGAACGATGAGCATCTCGTCTTCGACACGCCCGGTGCGAGTCCCCTGGATCCAAACACGTTCGGTGACCGCATCTGGATTGGCTTCGAGGACCAGGATGGCCGCGAACACCAGGTATTCATCGGCGCAACGGGCCCCGGCTCCGTCACCGCCCGCCGCATCGAGACAGGCGAGTATGGCCAGCTCACTGCGGTAAACGAACCACGCATCGTCGGTGCCCTGCAATCGACTCCGCGCGGGTACCAGCTGGAGCTGCGAATCCCCCTCTCGATGTTGGGCGAGCGCTTCGGCGTGTTGATCGATGACCGTGGTCAACGCGGCGCCGATCCCGTGAGCTACGGGACCTTGCGCAGTGATGATCTGCACACCGTCGGCCGCTTGATCGTGGCCTCGCCGGAGCTCACGACTTATCTGAAACAATTCAGGCAGCCGGGCCTGCGATTGTCGGTAGCAGCGCCGGAAGGCCGGTTGCTCGCCCAGGTGGATGCCTTGTCCGAAGCCGCGGTGCTCGGACCGGAGCGCGGAATCCTGGCTCAGTTCTACCGCCGCTTCGTCGATCGCCCCGGCACGCGGCGAGTCATCGACTCCGCAGCCGATATCTACGACCGCGAGCACAAACAGATCATCGGCACGCTGCAGGTGGCGCAGACCGAGGATCGCTGGCTCATCTTGCGCGACCGTGCCCTGACCCACATGTTGAATCTGACACTGGTCATCAGCGCCATCCTGGTCGTCGCGACCTTCATATTCGCGGCGTGGCTCGCTGTGCGGCTGTCGCGGCTGCGCGCCGCGAGTGAGTCAGCCCTGACCCGGGAGGGCCTGGTGACCACGTTTCCTGAAACCGACGCGTCCGATGAGCTCGGCGATGTGGCCCGCGGATTCTCGACACTTCTGCATCGCCTGAACGAGTACACGAGCTACCTGCGCACCCTTGCGGGCAAGCTCGCTCATGAGATTCGCACGCCGCTCACCATAGTCCGCTCGTCACTCGAGAACATGGAGTCCGAGGGAGTGACCTCCGCGGCGGGCGTCTATCTCAAGAGGGCCCGCCAGGGCAGTGAGCGCCTGAATGCGATCCTGATAGCCATGGGCGCGGCGACTCGCGTGGAAGAGGCCATCAGCAACGCGGAGCGCATGCGCTTCGACCTGGTCCCTGTAGTGCAGTCCGCTGCCGATTCCTACCGCATCGCTTTCCCGCAGCGAGCCTTTGCAACGGAGGTTCCCGAGGAGGCAGTCGAGATCGAGGGAGCACCGGACCTGGTTGTCCAAATGCTCGACAAGCTGGTTGATAACGCAGTGGATTTCAGCCCGGAGGGTGCGACGATCATGCTGCGGGTGCGGCTCGAGCCGCAGGCGGCGGTGGTGGAGGTCGACAACCCCGGTCCGCCACTCTCGGCGGAAACCAGCGGCCACCTGTTCGAATCCCTGTGGCAGTCACGGGCGGCCGCGCCGGGCGTCCCCGCGGATTCGGACAGCCGCCCCCACTTCGGGCTCGGACTTTACATAGTTCGTTTGATCGCCGAATTCCATCGTGGCGCGGCCACCGCGAGCAGCCTGCCCGGCGACAGTGGCGCCCGCTTCACCATTCGACTGGCACGCTGACGCCTTTATTCAGCCAGAATGGCGCTAATCAAATGTCGATGTCCGTTAAATACTACATGGTAATTTCATTTGAAGGGCGTACACTTTGTTCTCAGTAGACACGTTCTCGGCACTGTAACTGCTGGATTTTGCAGCGCTTTGCCGACATGAGGCAGCTTTGCGGTGAAAATCGGCGCAAACGGCTCACCACCAACTGATGCAAATGACTCACAAACTGGAGGGATAAGGAAAAGAAAGCTCGGGGAATCGACGCGGGCACGGGTAACGGCAATCGCGAACTTGTTGTGGTTGTCAGGAACGATTGATTCGCGTGAATTGACACGCGGGCCATGCAATTGAAAGCCGGCGCTCACAGGCGCCAACGTTTCAGCCGCAAAGTATAGATGCTCGTGACGACGCGACACGCCGGTGTGCACACAGGGGCGACTTTCGGGTGAATTTCTGCCCGCACCCGGCCGGAGCTGACAGCGATCCACCGAGTCATGCTGGGAAGCAAGTTAGGGCCCCAACGCAGCGATGCGCTGGGGCTTTCTTTTTTGGACGGCTTCCACCACCCCAACAACGCGTGGGACTCATTGCAGCCAATGTCGCCGAGGAGCGACATGAGTCAGTCGCTCATCCGGGTATCACCGCGCCAGCCCTTGGCGCGCGGCGCGCCTCAGAATTCCGCGGCGCTCGGAGGCCAAGTTACTCAACAGCGGTGACAAGCAATTGATTTTCTTGACCACCCGTGAGCTTTGCTCCAGCCTCTATCAGAGATTTTCTCAAATTCTCCGTAATCTTGAGATTCAAAGCACGCTCGGACCACTTCAGTGCCCGCAATTTGTCTTCGTTCGATCCGCTGTTTATCCAACGCGCAGTCATAGCTAATGCAAGATAAGCGATACCAGTTGGGAAACGGGCATAACCCTTTTCAAGGTCTATGTCGCCGATCGAGTCCGCCGTGACCGCAGCCGCAGCGGGATTACCTTGCCGCATCTGCACTGTCAACGCATTTAGTTTGTATGTAATCTCCGAATCTGCTCCGCCCGCAGCGGCCTTCAGATAGAGCTCTTCCGCACGAGCCAAATCGCCACTGGCGCTTGCCAGTTGACCGGCGGCGTTATCAAGTTCAGGACCTACAATTCCCAATTGTGTGAATCGCTGATAGTCAGCCAAGCCGCGCTTTAACTCGCGACTTTCTCGCAGCCTGACAAGGATCCACCATGCCGTGCGGTAGGTAAACAATTCAATACGTGCACCTTCGTCGGCTCCTTCGTGAGACGCCGCATATCGGGCCAAGTCAACTCGAGACCGAACCTCGACAATTTCCGGAATTTTCTTGTCGGCGAGCCATTTATGCTTCTGTTGCAAAAACCGTCCCGGATAAACGCCTGCTACAAACCTTACTCTTTGGCCGGTATCCCGTTCAGCTTGGTCGAGAACCGAGTCCAACTCCTGCTGTTGACTCATGCCAAACGAAGAAAACTGCAGCAAAAGCTGGGTCGGCTCAATCTGCCCCAGAAACTCTACTTCCTTTACCTTCCGAAGATTTCGACAAACGGTCGCCAAACCCCTGTTGACCGCCCCCGGTCCGTATTCAGACAACAGTTGCGCCTCGTTTCGAATTCTAACTACCGCGAAGCTGCGCTTACCGCCGGGTACGATTTCGCCGGACAGATAGTGCTGAGTATCGGAAACGCTCGCTACTTTCTCGAGCAAGTCGTCGCCCGAAGCGATGATCACTGGGCCCACGACCGGCACTGACAGGGTGCCCAACGGTATTGCCTCGAGCACGGAATTGCGGGGTATTTCCACCCCTATGAAGCGCTCCTCAGAAAGTCTGCAAAATGAAATCTGCCGTTGGACATCGAATGCCGTGATTGCGCAGAGGGGGGATTTCGGCAGCATTCCGAGCACCTTACGGGATCTACCATCATCAACGATGTATGGAGTCGCGCCCGTGAATTCGGGATGAAGGACGATGAATTCTTGTCCTTTGATGACCCCAACTTCTTCGCCGATATCGATAATACAAATGGCGACATCCTTTTTGTGCTCGAGAACTCTTCCGCCGCTCTCCAAGATGCTTGGAAAGAAAGTCACTCGGTTCCTGCCTTGACTCTTTGACTTGTAGAGCGCTTGATCCGCCTGGGCAATTAGTCTATTTGCCAAACCAGACGAATCCTGAGCTGTTGGAACGCCTGAAACAATTCCTCCTATACTGCAGGTTATATTCCTACTCGTAGCATGAGGAATTACCAGCTGTGCCGGCGAAAATGTCGACTTCAGTAACTCCAGATCTTCATCAGATGGCAGCGACCGGTCGCGGATTGCTCCGAGGATTGAGGCAGCCAAATTATCGAATTCTGCGCCGGTAGCCGAACCCCAGGCCAGGCAAAAAAACTCCTCACCGCTAACGTGGGCACACACGCCCTCGAGTTTGCTGGCACTTCCGCAGCAAAACGCTTTCACAGCCCTGTCAATTCGGACGGCAAACGAGCGAATGACCAAATCTCCGTACGCATGTCCGTATGTGTCGTTAACCTGTTTGAAATGATCAATATCCAATGCCAGAAGGCACATTGCCGGCAGGCTCGCCTCATCAGACTTCAATTCCTCTGGCGTCGGCCCGAATGCACCCATAGTCGCCAAGCGCTCGCTAACTGTTTCATGAAACGCGGCCTTCCCCAAGAGTCCCGTCATGGGATTGAATCTAACAGCGAACGCGTTCGATGCATTGCGATAACTTCTGAGGACGACTCTCTGAATCGCATCTGACCTCGGGTATCGCAGTGCCGCATTGAATTTAGCCCTGATAACTGCCTGAATTTCGACGAGGGGAAAATTGGAACTGTGGGAGTTCTTCGTTCTGTAAGGTTTTTCAATTCCCAGGCACCAGTCGAATTCAGAACGCAGATGCGCCTCAACTTCGTTTCCATCCTTTGCGCCCCACCATGTGCTTTTATGTCTATAGAATCCCTCAACCTCTGATGCGCCTTCATCGTTGAGGTCCCGCCGACACTCCTCCGCAATCATTTTTAACCGGCTGACTTGCATGCTTTCTTCCTGTGGCCGCAGACATGCGCACTCAATCCTAACTCGCTCAATACTGAGACTCCAGCGATCTTCGACATCATCGCATCGAAACACTTAACTCCGGTCCAGCACAGACCCACTGCACCGTTTGCGAGAGTCGATTGTTATCGCGGCGTCCGAGCCCGCCGTTACACGGCGGGCGCAGGTTCCATTTGTCCCCGAAGAGGTGCTGGCTGATCCCCTAGGAAAATTGACGAAATCTGGTGCTGGATAATTTGATTTCGAGTTATTCTGCGTGCGGGTTCAGTCATGCGCTCGATGCAGGCTCCGAGTAGGGACCCGAAAAAGGACAAGCAGGTGCGTACCCCGAATATCACTCCCTTATTAGCCATACGTCGCGATCTGACGCAGCTCGAAAAGCACTTCCAAACTGCCCAGGCATCGTATGAACAATTGTGCGATGCATCTGAAGCCCGTGTATCCCGATGGGAATGGGCAAACGGTGCCGCCTATTCGTTGGACGCCCTTTTTTTCTTGATCCCGATATCGCAGTGGGCCGGGTCACTTCAGCACCACCAGCAGATCCCGCCGCGTGGACGGCCTACGGATTTAGCAGTGACGGCCGGCTGGTCGCCGAGCGACAGTACACGGAGCCGCCAAATCCAACTCATCAGTGCTATCACGGATTCTATATTGACCTGCCAGACCGGATCGTTGGTTATCGATTCCATTTCGCGAAATCGCGCACCGTAATCAATTGCAGTCAACTGGTGATCGCCGATTCAACTCCGCGCTATTTTCAGCGGTGGGGATTTCGTGGCTGGGTTAGCTATACGTACGCATGCAGCGATCACCGCATAGACTCGTTTGTCGGAGCAGCAAAAGAGCCCGACGAGCCCGAAAGCCAGTTTAGCGGCCAAGTAGTCTATAAGGAGAACGGCGTAGTCGAATTGTGGACAAAGGACTCCGGCGAGCGGAAGCCCCGGCTGTCGTTTCGCGGCAGGCCGCCAGTTGACAATCCCTTCATCCGCTTCCGCGGCAGGTGAGCGCGGCTGTCGCGAAAGGAATCGGACAGATCAAAGAAGCGAAGATGACCACACAGGACAAGGGCAAGCTTCTCGACGTCGTGGAACACGTGCGCCACTCGCTACGCGTGCGATTTGAAGGCCGCTGACGAATGACGGAGCCGCGCAAGGACGGCGGACAGCGCCTACCCGATCCCCAAATACCCCAATATCCCCTTCGCCGCTTCGCGCCCTTCAAACACAGCAGTGACCACCAGGTCCGACCCGCGAACCATATCGCCACCCGCGAACACCTTCGGGTTCGTCGTCTGAAACGCGGTAGACGCCGCCGCCGACACACGCACCCGCCCCGTCCCGTGCAACCGGATGTCGTGTTGGTCGAACCACTGCGGCGGGCTAGGCAAAAAGCCAAACGCGATGATCACCGCGTCCGCGGCCAACACCTGCTCTGAGCCAGGAATCGGCTCAGGCACGCGGCGCCCGCGTGCATCAGGCTTGCCCAAACGGGTCTCGATCAGCTTGACGCCCTCGACACTGTCCGATCCCACGATCTCAATCGGCTGCCGATTGAACAGGAACTCCACGCCCTCTTCCTTGCTGTTTTTATAGTCCCGCCGCGAGCCAGGCATGTTCCGCTCGTCGCGCCGGTACGTACAGGTCACCGATTCGGCGCCCTGCCGGATCGCCGTCCGGTTGCAATCCATGCCCGTATCCCCGCCACCGAGCACCACGACACGCTTGCCACGCATGCTGATCAGCCGCTCGGCACTACCCGCCCCGTCATCTTTGAGCAGGCCCAACTCGTGGTTGATGTTGGAAATCAGATAAGGCAGCGCCTCGTACACACCCGGCAGATCCTCGCCAGGGAACCCGCCCTTCACATACGAATAGGTTCCCATTCCGAGGAACACCGCATCGTACTCGGCAAGCAACTGCTCGAACGCGATATCCGAGCCGACATCCGTTCCGAGCCGGAACTGCACACCCATCCCCTCCATGACCTCGCGGCGCTTCTCGACTACATCCTTCTCGAGCTTGAACGGCGGGATGCCGAACGTCAGCAGGCCGCCGATGCGCGAATACCGATCGAATACGACCGGAGTCACACCATTGCGCACGAGAATATCGGCGCACCCGAGACCCGCGGGTCCCGCCCCAACAATGGCCACCCGCTTGCCCGTCGGCTGGACATTGGACATGTCCGGCTTCCAGCCGCGCTTGAAAGCCTCATCGGTAATATATTTCTCGATCGACCCGATGGTCACCGCACCCAACCCGTCGTTGAGCGTGCAGGCACCCTCACACAGCCGGTCCTGCGGACAGATGCGTCCACACACCTCCGGCAACGAGTTGGTTTTATGCGAAAGCTCGGCCGCCTCGAACAGATTGCCTTCCTGGATGAGCTTCAACCAGTTCGGAATGTAGTTGTGAACCGGGCATTTCCATTCGCAGAACGGATTGCCGCAGGCAAGGCAGCGCCCGGCCTGCTGGCTGGCCGCCTGGGGGTCGAACTGAGTGTAGATCTCCCCAAAGTTGGCCACTCGCGTCTCCACCGGAAACTTCGCCGGATCGGTGCGCGGGATATCCAGGAATTGAAGGTTTTTATCCGCCATGTTGTGTCTTTAGTCTTACCAGGCGCATCAGGCCGCGCGCCGCAGGTTTTCGATCAGCGAGTCGATGGAGGCCGCTTTGGGCTTCACCACCCAGAACTTGCCGATGTAAGTGCGCAGGTCGTTCACGATCTCCTCCGCCCAGACGCTGCCCGTCTCGGCCAGGTGCTGATCGAGCAGGCCTTCCAGGTGTTGCAGATGCGACTGCATCGACTCCGCATGAATGCGGCTGATGTCGATCAGCTCGTGGTTGTAGCGATCCACGAAGTCGCGCTCCAGATCGAGCACGTACGCGAAGCCGCCCGTGAAACCCGCTCCGAAGTTGACACCGGTGCGCCCGAGCACGCACACGACTCCGCCTGTCATGTACTCACAACAGTGATCGCCAGCCCCCTCGATGACCGCCACCGCGCCCGAATTGCGGACTGCGAAGCGCTCACCGGCCACGCCGGCAGCAAACAGTTGTCCGCCCGTGGCGCCATACAGACAGGTATTCCCCATGATGATGGTTTCATTGTGAGCGAAGCGTGCGGCGCGCGAATGCCGTAGAACGATCTTCCCACCGGCCATTCCCTTACCAACATAGTCGTTGGCATCACCCTCCAGATGCATATGCAGCCCGCCAGCGTTCCACACGCCAAAGCTCTGCCCCACGTTGCCGGTCAACCGCACGGTCACCGGCGAATCTTCCATTCCGTAGTTACCCCACCGTCGGGCGATCTCACCGGAGAGACGAGCACCGACCGAGCGGTTGTAATTGCGGACCTCGTAACTCCACTCGCCGCCTTTCTTGGCCTCGATAGAAGGCAGCATGTCCTTGACCATGCGCTCGGCGAGCTCACCTTTATCAAAGGGCGCGTTCGATGGCGCGCTGCAGTACTGCGGCGCATCGTCCGCCATGCCAGCCGTGGACAATATGGGCTTCAGATCCAACTTGCGCTGCCGCGCTGTCTCGCCTTCCAGGATCTGCAGATATTCGGTCCGGCCGATCAGGTCCTGTACGCTGCGCACACCCAGCGCCGCGAGGATCTCGCGCACTTCCCGGGCCACGAACTGGAAGTAGTTGATGACCATCTCGGGCAACCCGATGAAGAACTTCGAGCGCAGCAGGTTGTGTTGAGTCGCCACCCCGGTGGCGCAATTGTTGAGATGACAGATGCGCAGGTACTTGCACCCGAGCGCCACCATCGGCGCCGTACCGAATCCGAAACTCTCCGCGCCGATGATGGCAGCCTTGATCACGTCGAGCCCGGTCTTGAGCCCGCCGTCGGTCTGCAACCGCACCCGTTGACGCAGATCGTTCAGACGCAGCGTCTGGTGTGTCTCGGCAAGGCCCAGCTCCCAGGGCGTGCCCGCATACTTGATGGAGGATAGCGGGCTTGCACCCGTACCCCCGTCATACCCGGAGATGGTGATCAGGTCAGCGTAGGCCTTGGCAACACCCGCGGCCACCGTTCCCACGCCAGGCTCGGCAACCAGCTTCACCGACACCAGCGCCTGCGGATTGACCTGCTTCAGGTCGAAAATCAACTGCGCCAGATCCTCGATCGAGTAGATGTCATGGTGTGGCGGGGGCGAGATGAGACCGACCCCCGGCCGCGCGAAGCGCAACGAGGCGATCATGTCATTGACCTTGTGCCCCGGCAGCTGCCCGCCCTCGCCGGGCTTTGCGCCCTGGGCCACCTTGATCTGCAGCACCTCCGCGTTGATCAGGTACTCCGGGGTGACCCCGAACCGGCCCGAGGCCACCTGCTTGATCTTGGAGTTCTTCTCTGTCCGGTAACGCGCCGGGTCCTCACCGCCCTCGCCCGAGTTGGAGCGTGCCCCGAGGCGATTCATTGCGGTTGCCAGCGCTTCATGCGCCTCGGGCGACAGAGCGCCGAGAGACATTCCGGCGCTGTCGAAACGGGCCAGCACGGCTTCGACCGGCTCCACTTCATCCAGCGGTACCGGTGTCGTGCCGGTTTTCAGCGCCAGCAGGTCACGAAAAGTGGACGCCGGGCGCTGGTTGACCAGCCGAGCAAACACCTTGTACTGCTCGTAGTCACCCGCAATCACGGCTGCCTGCAAGGTCGCAACCACGTCCGGGTTGTACATGTGGTACTCGCCGCCATGCATGTACTTGAGCAGGCCACCTTGATCCATTTGCTCGCGCGGGTTCCACGCGCGGGCGGCGAGCTGCTTCAGATCGGACTCGAGATCATCGAAATCCGAGCCCTGCACGCGGCTGTCCGTACCGGTGAAACACATGTTCACCACTTCGTCCGACAGGCCAACGATCTCGAACAACTGTGAGCTGCGATAGCTCGCAATCGTCGAGATACCCATCTTCGACATGATCTTGAACAGACCCTTGCGCACGCCCGCCCGATAGCTGCGGCCGAGCTCCAGGCGCGTCGCGAAATCCAGCTTCACGCGGCCCTTGCGCATCATCTCGAACAGCACCTGGTAGGCCATGTACGGGTATACGGCCGTGGCGCCATAGCCCAGCAGACAGGCGAAATGATGCGGGTCACGCGCCGTGCCCGTTTCGATCAGCAGGTTGCACTTGCAGCGCAGCCCCTTGCGCACCAGGTGATGATGCACGGCACCGGTGACAAGCAACGCGTGCGCCGGCAACTTACCCTTGACGAGATACCGGTCCGACAGCAACAACACGAGCTTGCCGTCACGCACGGCCTTCTCAGCCTGCTTGCAGATCCGGACGATCGCCGCCTTGAGACCCTCGGCCGGCTCGTACTGCAGGTCAATGAACTCGTGAGTGACCTCTTTCAGACCGAGAATCTGCCGAAGCTTGCGTTGCGAGAGAATCGGCGAGCCCAGAACGATCTGCCGCGCGTGCTCGGGCGCCGGCATGAACACGTTGCACTCCGGGCCGATCGTGGTCTGCAACGACATCACGATCGACTCGCGCAACGGGTCGATGGGCGGGTTTGTTACCTGCGCGAACTGCTGCCGGAAGTAGTCATACAGCGAACGCACCTTGTGCGACAGAACCGGCATCGGCGTGTCATCGCCCATTGAGCCGACGGCTTCGCTCTCATCTTCCGCAAGCACGCGGATGATCTCGTCGCGCTCCTCGGAAGTGACGTTGAACATCTTCTGAAAAAGAGACAGCGTCTCCCGATCGAAGGGCTCCGCGGCCAGACGCGGGTCCACCAGGTCGGTCTCGAGATAGCGCACGCCCTTCTTCAGCCAGGTCTTGTAGGGATGCCGGGACTTCAGAATCTCGTCGATGTCGCGTGACTCGAGCAGCGTGGCGGTCTGCAGGTCCAGCGCAATCATGTCGCCTGGTCCCAGTTTTCCCTTTCGCACCACGTCCTCGGGAGCGTAATCCCAGACTCCGGTCTCTGAGGCAATCGTCAGAAACCGATTGCGCGTAATGACGAACCGCGCCGGGCGCAGGCCATTTCGGTCCAGCGTGCAGGCAGCGTAGCGGCCATCGGTGAGCACGATTCCCGCAGGTCCGTCCCACGGCTCCATGTGCACGGAGTAGTACTCGTAGAACGCCCGTAGATCCGGGTCGATTGAATCCAAGCCGTGCCACGCCGGCGGCATGAGCAGCCGCATGGCATGCAGGGAATCGAGGCCGCCCATGAGCAGCACCTCGAGCATGTTGTCCAGGCTCTGCGAGTCCGACCCCGTCAACGACACGAGAGGCTGCACTTCGGCGAGACTGGGCAGCAGCGGCGAGCGGAACAGTGGCCCGCGGGCCAGTGCCCAGTTGCGGTTGCCCTGCACCGTGTTGATCTCACCGTTGTGCGCCAGGTACCGGTAGGGATGCGCCAACCGCCACTGCGGCAGCGTGTTGGTCGAGAATCGCTGGTGAAAGACCGCGACGGAGGCCTCGAGCCGGGGATCCTGCAGGTCCCGGTAGAACTGAGTCAGGAACTCCGGCATCACCATGCCCTTGAAGACAATGGTGGTGGCGGACAGGCTCGGGATATAGAAAACCGGATCGCTCTCCTCGATCGACTTCTCGGCGAGGCGGCGCGCCATATACAGCTTGCGGTTGAACGAGGCCTCGTCCATGTCCGGCAGGCTGCAGTTCACGTAGATCTGTTCGATGTGCGGCAGCGTCTTCAGCGCCTGAGCGCCGCACGCCTCGGTACCTATCGGTACTTTGCGCCAGCCCGCCACCTCGAGACCTTGGCGTATGAGCTGCGCTTCCAGGATGTCGCGCGCCCTTTGCGCCAGGGCCGAGTCACGGTGGAGGAACACCAGCCCCGACGCAAAGCGCTCCGTCAGCTCAATACCAGCCTCTCCCGCAATCGCACGCAGGAAAGCCTCAGGTTTTTTCAGCAGCAGGCCGCAGCCGTCACCGGTCTTGCCATCCCCGGCGATTGCACCACGATGGGTCAGGCGATTGAGAGACGTAATAGCGGTCTGTACCAGCCAGTGACTGGGCTGGTCATCGAGATTGGCAATCAGCCCAAACCCGCAGCTATCGCGTTCGTAGGCGTCTTTGTAAAGTCCTGTATCGGCAGAGCTCATTGTCGTGGCCTCGTCATTATTCGATTGCAGAAAGTCGCCTGCGGCGCTTTCTGCCCGCGCGGCAAAAGGCGTGACTTTTGCCCCGCTCTGTCTTGGGCGCAAGGCGAACGTTGCCTTCCGCGGCAGGCTATTCCTGCGACGGTTCGGTCTGGAAAAACTTGCGGTCAGATGCCCGATCCGGGTGTGAACCCGGGGGCTGCAGTCGAAATCGCTCGGGTCCGAGGCCGAACTACCCGCGCGGCGGTCGCCTGTCTACACCTTCACTATGTACCCGATAATACCGGCCCACCAAACGCTTTCAATAGCAGCATGGATCTAAGCACCCCACGACTGATACTGAGACGCTGGCGCGATGCCGACCGGAGCGCTTTTGCCCAGCTCAATGATGATCCGGTCGTCATGGAGTTCATGCCCCGGCGCCTGTCCCGTGACGAAAGTGATGCAACCGCCGCTCGTTTGGGTGCAGCTATCGAGACACGTGGCTGGGGTTTCTGGGCGGTGGAGGTCAAAGGCAGCGCCGCCAGTGCCGGGGCGCCGTTCATCGGCTTCGTCGGGCTCTCCGTACCCAGCTTCCAGGCGCACTTCACCCCGTGCGTCGAAATCGGCTGGCGGCTGGCGAAGGAACACTGGGGTTGCGGTTACGCCAGCGAGGCCGCTGCAGCCAGTCTTCGATTCGCCTTCGAAAACTTGAAGCTTAAACAAGTCGTCGCGTTCACCGTCCCCTTGAACAAGCGCTCAATGCGCGTCATGGAGCGCATTGGCATGTCGCGCGATCCGGCAGGCGACTTCGAGCATCCCAAGCTTGCGCCCGGTCATCCGCTTCGCCCCCACGTGCTCTACAGAGTGAACCGCGAGTGAATGGGCACAGCGCACCTCACCGCGAAGCGTGGGCATGTATGTTCCCCGCGACGCAGAAGTTACTTAATCAACACTCGAAAAAATTATCGCCGAACAGCTCGCAATTCTTCGGTGGAACCTATTGCATCGAGAGGCGTCGTACCTCAACATGCGCCCGCGTCGCGGTGTGTGGTACCGATCGTGACGTCCAGAGATGGTCGTCCGGACCCATGGAGGTGTTTCAAACCCCGATGATCAAGAAACGCACAGAGTCCGCCAGCGCTCAGCCGCGCCGGCATGCCGGAAGCGACCCTGCTTCCCGTCTTCAAAGCGTTAACCAGTATTTAGAAAAGAACTTCCCCGACTTCTTTGCCGAAGCACGTTTCCAGGTGGGGGATGATGACTACTTCCTCTACGCCCGCTTCGGCCAATACCTGGCTCGAACCATCGAGCTGAACCGCGTTTCCCGCGACAAGATAAACCGTGGCTTCACCGTGTTGAACAAGATGGCACGCGTGTCCGCCAGGAATCCCCGCATCCGCGAAATGCTCGTCTCGGGTCCGCTCGAATACATCGTGGACGCTCCCAAAGCCCGAGCGCTGGCGCGCAAGCGCCTGTCGCCAGTGGCGCAGGGTTACATGGAAAGTCTCTGCGAGTGATCCGCCGTCGCGCTGCCGCGGTCTAACGCCGCGGCGCGCGATACGTTCGGCGCCCGTGGGGCCTGTCGCTCATCGTCGGCTCTCGCGACTCAACCCTCGCTCGGCTCCTCCGGCGTCAGCACAAGCTTCAGACTCTGCATGCGTCTGATGACCTGCAGCGTAATCGCGTTCCCCACAGGACAACGACTCAGCTGCAAGTGCAGCGCGTCAATCCCATCCACCGCCGCATCATTCACCGCGACGATCAAATCCCCTGACCTGAGATCGGCTTTCGCGGCCGGCCCTTGCTCATCCCGCGTCATGATCTCAACAGCCCGCGAACCCGGCAGCCCCAGCGCACGCACCAAACGCAGATCGAGCGCCCGATCGCGGACAGTCACACCAAGGTAAGCGCGCCTAACACGCCCCTGGGTCAGGATCTCCGTGAGCACCCATTGCGCAGTGCCCGCCGGTACCGCGAACCCGATTCCCTGCGCCATCGCAATAATGGCTGTATTGACGCCCACAACCCGTCCGCGCGAGTCCACCAGCGGACCACCCGAATTGCCGGGATTGAGTGCCGCTGTGTGCTGAACGACTCCCTCTATGAGCCGGCCATGCCGACTCCGAAGCGACCGCCCCAGCGCACTGACCACTCCCGCAGACACTGTTGACTCGAATCCAAACGGATTCCCCACCGCGACAACAAGCTGTCCCGCACGCAAAGCCTGCCCAGTAGAGAGTCGCGCATAAGGCAGCGCCCCCGCCTGTGCGCGAAGCACCGCAAGATCAGTAGAGGGATCCCGCCCAACGACAACCGCGGGAACGCTGCGCCCGTCCACAAAAGCAACGCGCGCATCCTGCACATTCTGTACGACGTGCTCGTTGGTCAACACATAGCCATCCGGCGTTACGACCACTCCGGACCCGGCACCCCCTCGAGCGCGAGCCGCCTCACCGGCGCCGCCCACATAGATACTGACCACCGCAGCGCCGACATGCTCAACCGCGCCGACGACCGCTTCCGAGTACGCATCCAGCACCTCATCTTCTTCGAAGGTCTCCGCGCGAGCACTCGCCATATCGTCATTCTCGTGCAACATAGTAGGCGTGGCATTGGGCGTCCCTCCAACGATCTCAACCCACCCTACCCATCCGGGTAAGCACGTCATGTAAGCCCCAACGAGCGACTCGCCGTCCGGCGTTTCCTGCCAAAATCCCGCGGATGGCCATCACACTCTCCCAGACCGCACTACTCCTCGGCGCCGCCGTACTCGCCGTCTCTATTTTCAGGCTGCTCAGGCTGAGCTCGATACTTGGGTATGTCGCCGCCGGAATGGTCATCGGCCCGTGGGGCCTGCGACTCGTCAGCGACGTCCCCAGCATCATGAGCTTCGCCGAGTTCGGCATCGTGCTGCTGCTCTTCATCATCGGCCTCGAGCTCCAACCCACACGCCTGTGGGTGATGAGGCGCAACGTGTTCGGGTTAGGCTCCGCACAGGTGATCCTGTGCGCTGTGCTGCTGGGCCTGGCAGGATGGTTGCTGGGCCTTGAACCGATACCCGCGCTCCTCGTCGGCTTCGGCCTCTCGCTATCCTCCACTCCACTCGTACTTCAGTTGCTCGCTGAGCGGTCGCAACTGAAAAGCCCGCACGGACGCGCAGCGTTCGGCATCCTCCTGTTTCAGGATCTCGCAGTTCTCCCCGTACTCGCAGCACTGCCATTGATCGCACCTGCAGCCGCTGAGGGCACTGGTGACGGCCACGGAATCATCAACCTCCCCAAGTTGCTCGGCGTCATGGCAGCGATCGTCATAGGTGGAAGACTTCTGCTACGGCCGGCGTTGCGAGTCGTGGCACGCCTCAAAGTGACCGAGGTATTCACGGCTGCTGCACTGTTGACCGTGATCGCCACCGCCATCCTCGCGCGGGAAGCAGGACTTTCGATGTCTCTGGGTGCGTTCCTCGCCGGCGTCCTACTCGCAGACAGTGAATTCCGACACGAGCTCGAGGCCGATCTCGAACCCTTCAAGGGCCTGCTGCTCGGCCTCTTCTTCGTTGCCGTCGGAATGGCCGCCAATCTCGGCCTGCTGCAATCAGAACCGATGCGTGTGCTGGCCGTGACCGGCGTGTTCCTGGCGATCAAGCTCATGGCCATCTCCGCGCTCGGCCGCGCTGCCGGTCAATCCGGACAATCGGCATGGAAGCTGGGCTTCACGTTGCCGGCCGGTGGCGAATTCGCGTTCGTGTTGTTCACGCTGGCCGCGCGTGAGCGGATCATCGACGGCGACCTGGCCGACCTGTTGGTGCTCGCCGTGACGCTGTCGATGATGATCGGCCCGCTGCTGTTGATTCTGTACGACGCGCTGCAGAGCCGTTTCGGCGGCGAGCCTGCCCGTCCCTTCGATGGCATCGATGAGAGTGAGAACCGCGTCATCATCGCCGGGTTCGGACGCTTCGGCCAGATCGTTGCCCGCGTCCTCAGCGCACGCCGGATCAAATTCACCGCGCTCGATTCCAATCAGACCCACGTAGACTTCGTGCGAAAATTTGGCAACAAGGTCTATTACGGAGATGCATCGCGCCTCGACCTCCTGCGTGCAGCAGGCGCCGAGACAGCATCCATCTTCGTGCTCGCCATCGACGACGTCGATTCGTCCATTCGCACCGCCGAACTCGTGCGTGAGCAATTCCCGCGCCTCAAGATCTTCGCCCGCGCACGAAACCGCCAGCATGCGTTCGCGCTAAGGGATCTCGGAGCGCGATACATCATTCGCGAAACGTACGTATCCAGCCTCGAAATGGCCGCAACCGTCCTCGAATCCCTAGGCGACCCCTCCGCCAGCGCCAAGGCACTCGTCCGCAAGTTCCGGCAGCACGATGAAGCCGTTTTCGACGCCCAGTACGCAGTTAAGGATGACGAGACCAAGTTCCTTGCCACCTCGCGTGAAGCGGCCTCACAGTTGGAACAATTGTTCGCAGCGGACGAGGCCAAATCGGATTGACCATGGACGACGCACTACGAGTACGTGAGTTCTGGTTCGGAAAGTCGCTGACAGGCTCACTGCCCGGCCAAGGTGAAATCGCATCACGGGCCCTGGCGCTGAACCGCCGCGCCAGCCTCTGGTTCGAACCCAACCCCCAACTGATGGGCCAGCAAGATGAATTGGTTCGGGCGCAATTCCAAGGCCTGGTCGAGCGTGGGGGCCGCGGGGAGCTGGCGAGTTGGGCCGACAGCCCACGCCGGCGACTCAGCCTGATCATCCTGCTCGATCAATTCCCGCGCCACATCTACCGCGGAACTGCGAAAGCATTCGCGTATGACCCCGAAGCTCTGGCCCTGACGCTTTCCGGAATGCAGTCCGCAGCAGATGGCGCTCTCAATATTATCGAGCGGCTCTTCTTCTATATGCCGCTGCAACACGCCGAATCGACAGAAGTGCAGGACGAGTCCGTGTCAGCCTACAGACGCCTGGTCGCCGAGAGCCCCGCGGAAATGCGCTCCACGTTCGAAAGCTCGCTGCAGTCCGCCGAGGAACATCGCGCCCTGATCCGGCAGTTTGGCCGGTTCCCCCACCGCAATCGTCTCCTTGGCCGCGACACTACGCCCGAAGAAGATGCGTACCTGAAGAAGGCCGGCGACCGCTTCGGTCAATGACGCCCCACTGAGTCGAGCCCAGGCCGCCCGGCGGACACAGTCACTCGTGAACCAACCGCTCCAACCTCCGAACCCTGCGCTCCAGCTCCCCTCGAGCCTCCAACAATTCCACAGCTAGCGCCGCGCCGGTCACGTTCACACCCAGGTCACGCATCAGCCTCCCCGCCATCCGCAAACGCGGAATCGACGACGCCGACACCACCCATTGATCCGGCGACGCACCTCGGGAGACAACCACGCCGAGCTCAACGAGCTCGACAACCGCCGACATGTCCATCAGGCACAGCCGACACACCTCCGTTACGGCAATCCAATCACCTTCGCCCAGCAGCCGCACATCCGTTACGGTAGTCGGGTTTGACATGGCATCCTCACCCCTCAAGATCCGCACGCGGATTGAAGTCAGAAAACTTCTGCTTCATCTCGTCGTATAACGCGCGGGCCTCCGGCGAGTTGGCCGGCGGCACCACGACCTTGAGCTGGATGTACTGATCCCCCGGCTGTTGGCCGGGAAGTCCACGCCCACGCAGCCGCATCTTCTGCCCCGACTGTGAATTCGGTGGAATACGCATCTCAACACCGCCCCCCAGCGTCGGGACTGTCACCGTCGCACCTACAGCAACCTCCCATGGAGTGAGAGGCAACGTCAGCGTGACGTCGCGCCCCTCGAGTTGGAACAGCCGGTGCGGCCTCATGTGAACTTCGAGGTACAGATCACCCGGACGCCCGCCACCCGTTGCCTGCTCGCCCTGACCAGCAAGGCGGATCAGCTGCCCGTCAGTCACGCCCGCAGGAATCGTGACGCGCACCGTGTGCGTCTTCAGATCCAGTGTGCCGTCCGGCTTCAGATCGGGACGCTTCAACTCGAGCGTTCGCGTAGTCCCGTTGAAGGCCTCTTCCAGATCGATGTCAACACGCGCATGGTGATCACGTGCCGCACGACTGGCTCCTCCGCCACCAAAAGGGCTACCACCACCGGCACCACCAAAACCGCGGCCGCCGAACAACGACGAGAAGAAGTCGCTGAAGCCTTCAGCTTCCTCGAATTCCTCCGTCCGCGCTCCGCCCCGGGCGCTACGCCCCTGGCGGGGTCCGCCTCTGAACTCGAAGCCGCTGCCCCAGTCCGGCGGTGGCCGGAAGCTCTGTCCGGACTTCCATTCGCTGCCCAGCTGGTCGTACGCGGCACGCTTCTCGGGATCCTTCAGGACCTCGTAGGCCTCCTGGACCTCCTTGAACTTATGTTCCGCATTGGCTTCCTTGCTGACGTCCGGGTGGAACTTGCGTGCCAGGCGTCGGTACGCCTTCTTGATCTCGTCCGCTGTAGCCGTGCGGGCTACGCCCAGAATTTTGTAATAGTCCTGATATTCCATGAGTCGCGATACGCCTCAATTGAACCGCTGAAATGGGGACGAAGCACCGCCCCGGCAAGAGGGCTATGCGCCCCCGGCTACGCGCCCCGGTTGAAACCCATACGTCCAGCCCCAAATCTGCGAGCTAAGGGAACACTTACCCACTGACCGTATGAACACCAACGCCCCTACCGCACCGGATTCTATTCTGGTGGCCTGCCCGCAGTGCCACTCAGTAGTGCGGACTCCGTCCGACCGTGTGAGCGAGCATCCGAAATGCCCTAAGTGCAAGGCCCAACTGCTCGAGGGACAGGTCATCCCCCTCGACACTGCGTCCTTCACGACTCACACCACCAAGAGCAGCGTCCCCGTGCTGGTCGATTTTTGGGCCCCCTGGTGCGGCCCGTGCAAGGCGATGGCCCCGGTACTGGAGCGCACCGCACAGCAACGTGCGACTACCTTGCAGGTCGGCAAGGTCAATACGGACGAGCAGCCAGATCTCGCAGGGCGGTTCAACATCCGCAGCATCCCGACGCTGATCCTGTTCCGCGAGGGCAGAGAGCTGGCGCGCCAGTCCGGAGCCACAGACGCCGCGACCCTCGGTCGCTGGCTGGACGGCTCACTGGGCCGCTAACCGGGCTTGAGCTGCGCCGACTCGGTGCGGCCGGCGTTCCCCTTGCCCAAATCGATGCACATCCAAGCGGTTTAACGGTCTATGGAACTCACCGATCGCGCGGGGGGCGCGTACCCCGTAGGGCATGGTTTTTGCACGCTGGAGGCATGCTCGACACATCGCGTCTTACATCGTCCGCCCCAGCTCGCCTGATGCGCTTATCTCGTCCACCACCCCTGAGGAATCTCCGGGCGTTCTGTATTGCTGCCCGTCATCGCAGCTTCAAGTTCGCCGCGGACGAGTTGTTCCTCACGCCCTCGGCCGTCAGTCACCAGATGAAGGAGCTGGAAGACTCGCTCGGCGTGCGGCTGTTTGAACGTAAGACACGCGCGCTCGAGCTGACGACGGCGGGGCACACGTTGCTGGACGAAGTCGAGCCCTTGCTCGAGGCGCTCGATCGCAGCTTGGCGCAAATCGCGCGCCGCAACGGCAGACATACCCTGCGGGTGTTGTTACCGCCGTTTTTTGCGAGCGAATTGTTCATACCACGCCTGACCAGCTTCTGTGCCGAACACCCGGAAATTGACATGCAGATCGATACGCGCGATCCGCGCCCATCGATCCATCCGGCCACGGCCGATGTCTCCATCCTGCTGTCGGACCAGGTCCCGCAGGGGCTGAAGACCTCGAGACTGTTTTCTCTGTCACTGACGGCTGTCTGCTCGAAGGAGCATGCGCCGACGGTGGCGCGCCTCGGCAGCGAAGTCTTCCGCGAGATGGCGTTGATAGTACATAAGACGCGGCCGTTCGCCTGGACGAGCTGGGCCGAAGAGCTCGGTCTCGAAACACCCGAGCCCAAGAACGTGATCGAGCTCGATACGATGTATGCGGTGGTGCGTGCGGCCGAGCGCGGCATCGGTGTTGCGTTGGTTCCATCCGCGCTGTGCGAGGCATGGTTCCGCTCAGGCACGCTGGTGCGGATTTTTTCTGCCGAACTTGCGACCAACGACACATACTTTCTCGTCAGCCGCCAGAAAGACGCCCACAAACCCGAAGTCAAAGCCATCACCAACTGGGCATTGCAGCAGTTTCGCACTGCCGAGTGAGCGCGGGTCACCCGTCAGCCCAATTCTTTTCGTTTGTCGCCCCCTGGCAGTTTTTCTATTGTGACATCGCGCGCTCGTTACAACACGAGCGGCACAATGGAACTCACTGACAGGAATCTGACACCATGCCTTCATCAAACAGTCACAATCCGTACCGGGTACTGGCCGCAGCCGCCGTTGCGTTGCTGCTCGGCCAAGCCGCGCAGGCTGCCGATCCGGAACACAACTTCGTACTCACCGCCTACAGCAACGGCACGGGCGGCACGGAGCTGATCAGCGGCAACTACGGAGCAGCAGCTGAGGCACTGCATTCCCCGCCACCCATCACCGCGTTCGACGCGAGCACGACCAGCAACAATCGTTGCGTGGCGTTCACCATGACGAAACAGTGGGACTCGGCCCGCATCGCCTGCGATCAAGCGGTACGCGATGCCCAACACGAGCGGTCGATGTTGCCCTCGTACGAGTATTGGGCGCGCAAGTACAAGAATGACTACCTGGCAGTGGCGCTGTCCAACCGCGCGGTGCTGCATTGGATGTCAGCCGACTCCGCGTCGGCAGCGAACGACCTGAAGCGGGCCGAGGAACTGTCGCCCACGGCTGATTTCGTATCGCACAATCGCGCGGCCCTGGAATACTCGCACACCGCGCCAGCGGTGGCGCAGGCCCAGATGTCCGTAGCACCCGGCTCACAGGCATCCTCGCGAAATTGAGGGGGGCGTAGGTCCTGGTCACCTCAACCTAACTCATCGATGGTCCGTGGCCAGTCATCCTTGAGCAACCGCGACAAAGACCGGTCGGCGAGAATTCGCCCTCCGGTCTGACATCGCGGGCAATAGTTGGTCTCGTTGTCGGCGTAGCGGATGCGCTGCACCGGCGCGCCGCACACCGGACAGGGCTGCCCGAATCGGCCATGTACGGCCATTTCGGGACGAAACGCCGTAACACCTTCCGGAAAGTCAGCGCCGGCAGCGGCGCGCAAGCGCTCGATCCACTCCGGCAACACGGCACGGATGGCCTCGTAGAGGCGCCGCAAACTCGGCTCGTCGAGCTTCTGGCTGAGCGCGATGGGTGACAACCGGGCGCGATGCAGGATTTCGTCGGAGTAGGCATTGCCAATGCCGCTGAATGCGCGCGGGTCGGTCAGCGATCGCTTGAGAGTGTGATTCTCCGCAAGCAGCCGCTGCCGAAACTCCTCATAGGAAGCCTCGAGAATCTCCAGTCCGCCCGGATCGTGCAGCGCGAGCTCCTTGCTGCTACCAAACACGTACAGCGACGCTCTACGCTTGGAGCCAGCCTCTGTGAGGGTGAGCGTACCGGTGTCGAACACGAAGTAGGCTAGCGCGGCCCTGCCGGTCTTGTGCGCTGGCGCCGCGAACCAGTGCAGCCTGCCCGCAATCATGAGATGCAACACCAGCCACTGGTCACCTTCGAATCCTACTGCCACCCGCTTGCCCACACGCCGCAACTCAACGACGCGCCGCCCGTGTAGCGTTGCAAGTGGCGGCTCGAAGGTGCGCAGCAGAAAGGGGTGGGAGATGCGGGTGGACTCGAGCTTCGAGCCCAGAATGCGCGCCTGCAGCGCCTCGAGGTAAACCGCAATGTCCGGCAGCTCGGGCATGGGTCCTACCGCCGGTGTGCCTCAGGCGGGGCGAACATCCCCATCGAAGTCAGGATGAGTAAGGGACATCTCGGTGATGGGCCCATAACGGCCGACCTGCTCGCGCAGCTCGGCCGCATCGCCGATCAGGACGATGGCCACCTCATCCGGCGATGGGAACGCCGTTTCGATGACCGCCTGCATCTGTGCCAGCGTTACATTGCGCAGTTGCGCGCCGTAGTCCTCGATGTATCCGGCACCCAGGCCATACAGCTCGATCTCGCCCAGGGCCACGGTCCAATCCATTGCCGTCTCGAAATCGAGCGGATACTGGCCCAGCACATAGGCGCGCGCGGAATCCAACATCTCGCCCGTCACCGCGCCGTTCTTCAGTTGTGCCAGCGTCTGCAGCGCAAGATCCAGGGCTTTACCCGTATCCTGGGTCTGCGCAAACGATCGAATAGCGAACTCGCCCGCAACACTGCCGCGCGTAAAGCCCGACCGAGCGCCATACGAAAGCCCCGACTTCACGCGTAACTCGGTATTCAGGATGGACGTGAACCGTCCCCCGTACAGAGTGTTAGCCAGATCCAGCGCGGCGCGATCGGGATAGTGCCGATCCACACCCACATTGCCGATCCAGAAATAGGTTTGCACGGAACCGGGTGAATCCACGAGAAGCACGGTGCGCTCGCGTACGCGCTGCGGTTGCGGCAGCTTCGCTATCGGCCGGTTGGTCCGCGGCCAATCCGAGAAGGCCTTGGTGACCGCCCGTTTGAGCCAGACAGAATCTACGTCGCCAGCCACGACCAGCGTAAGTTGGTCGGCGCGGAAATGCGCGTGATAGTACTCGACGATGTCACGGTGCGTGATGCCGGCAAGCGAAGCCTCGCTGCCAATAACGGCCCTCGCAAACGGATGCCCGCGAAAGAGGAACGCGCGCCCGTATGTACCAATGAGCTCCGCGGGGTCGGAATCCTTAGCCGCCTTGATCAGCTCGATCTGCCGCGCCCGCAGATTCTCCAGCTCCTCGAGCTTGAAGCGGGGCCGCAGCAGAGCATCCGCGAGCAGTTCCAGCATCAACCGTTGGTCGCGTGCCAGGAACTGCCCCCTGACCGCGATGGATTCGGGGCCCGCCGCGGCGTTGAAGGTTCCACCCACCCCTTCAACCGCATCGACGAACGCGAAGGCGTCACGTTTGCCCGCGCCCTTTTCCAAAAGACCCGCAACCAATGATGCAACACCGGATTTACCGCGCGCGCCGGCAGACTCACCACCGCGCAGCACGGCGTTGAACGAAACCAGGGGTATGTCGTGCCGCGGCATGACGATCAGGGTCATCCCGTTCGCCAGCACGACCCGCTCGTGAGCCGGAACGTTTACGCCATCAACATCGGCGCCGACCAGTCCAGGAGCCGCAATGACGCCGCCGTCGTACGCGCTCGCGTTTCCGCCGGCGATAGTCACGCCGCTTCTTCCTCGCCGGCCAGCTCCCCTTCTTCAGGCAGAAGCACCCCGACCGTGCGGCGGCGCTTGTCCAGAATTTCGCGCGCTACGGCCTGCACCTCTGCACGCGTGACTCTGTCTACCTGCGCAGGGGCATCAAATAGCTTCAGCCAGTCTCCGTGAAACACCTCGTACTCACCCAGCAGCTGCGCTTTGCCGTCAATCGTGGCCAACTTCTTCCAGAAGCCAGCCGCGGTCATGTTCTTCGCACGGGCCAGCTCGGCATCCGTCACGCCGTGCTCGGCAACGTCCGCGAGCTCCGCATCGACCGCCGCCTGAACCTCAGGGACCTCGGACCCTTCGGGCAAAGTCAGGAAGAGCCAGAGCAGTCCGGGATCGAAACCTTCCTGCCAGTGCCCGCCGACCTCGATCGCGAGTTGCTTCTCTTCGACCAGCGCCCTGTGCAGACGCGACGAATCGCCATCAACGAGAATCGATAGAAGCAGATTCACAGCCGGCCCACGTACATCCGCAGCCGCAGGCGCCTTGTATGCGTATTGCAGCAACGGAGTCTGAGCCTTGCGGCGGATGACAAACTGGCGCTCACCCAGTTGCTCAGGCTCCTGTGTCCGCACCTCGACCGGCGGCTCCTGGCGCGGAATCGCCTCGAAATACCGTCTCGCAAGCTCGAACACCCGCTCGGGGGCGACATCCCCGGCGAGCACCAATGTCAGATTGTTTGGCGCGTAATACGTCCTGAAGAACTTCTGCAGGTCCTCCATCCGCCAGGACTGAATGTCAGCCGGCCAGCCGATCGTCGGAAACCGGTACGGATGCGCCACAAACGCGGTCGCCTGGACCTGCTCGCTGAGCATGCCCTGGTTGTTGTCGTCAACGCGCAGGCGGCGCTCCGAAGAAACGACACCGCGCTCGCTCTCGATCACCGCCGGCACAAATGCGAGGTTTGCGACGCGATCCGACTCGAGATCGAAAACGAGGTCGAGTGCGTTGCGGGGGAACCAGTCCTGGTACACGGTCACATCGTCGCTAGTGAACGCGTTGTTGGCGCCGCCTTGCGCCTCCATCAAACGGTCGAACTCACCCGGCTGCCGGCGCGTGGTGCCGTTGAACATCATGTGCTCGAAGAAATGCGCCAGCCCCGTGATCCCGGGCGCCTCGTTGCGGCTGCCAGCACGCACCCAGTTGTTGAGTGCAACATTCGGAATATCGTGGACCGGCCAGACAATGATCTTCAAACCGTTGGCCAGCGTCGTGGCGCGCACCGACTCACGGCCAGGCACCCGGGGCACCGCCGGCTCGGCGGCCGCGGTCATCGAACCCACGGCAAGGAAATGCGAGCCAAAGTTTTTGTTCATAGCCCCAGTCTACCGGTCCAGCCGCCTATAAAGCCCAATAGAACAAAAATCCGCCTCCGTACGTACTTTCGTAACCGCACCTGGGGCCACGAGCAAGGAGAATGGGTACGAAAGGCAGGGGCTGCAAGAGACACCGGAATGACCTGTGCAGTTCGAGCTACAGGCAAAAAAAAGGCGCCGCGAGCGGGGGAAGACGCATCGCGGCGCGCAGAAGCGAACACCGGGGAAGAGGTTCGCTATTCAAGCCTTACACGCTCAAGCTAAAGCAAGGTGCGTGCCAAGCAATGCACCTCTAGCTAGAACAATGACTTAGACCAAAAGTAAGCACCTGTACCCGGTGACGAGAATTGTCACCTTCAGACCGGAGGCCACCTAAGAGCCACCTTGTACGTCAGTGTGGCAATACGGCGACGCATCCCTGTGACCGCTTTCGTAGCGAATCGCAGATAGCCCGTGCCCGCGCCTCATCGCCAACCACCGCCTGCAGCCGATAGACCCGCCCAGCGGCCGTATCAGCCGCGACGACGTGCTCATGGAGCCCCTTCAGCTCCTCCCCAAACCGCGCCACCAGCGCCCGCCACTCGTTGCTGGCCCCCGCTTCACTGCTGAACGCCCCCAGCTGGATGCCAAACCCACCGCCGCCCGCCGCTCCACCGCCTGCGCCTGCGGAACCACTGCGGGACAACCCTCCACCGACCGCGCCCGGCGCGGCGCCACCCGACATGCCGCCGCCCGCGCTTGCCTCACCACCGCTGCGGGACCTCGCGCCACCGGCGGCACTCCCCCCCTGGATGCCGGACGTCGCGCTACCAGCCTGGCTCGGAGCACCGCCGCCCGCTGCATTTGCCGCACCGCCGCCGGACATCGCACCGCTGGGTGTACCCGACACACTGCTGCCCGACGTCGCGCCACCGACTGCACCCGGCGCAGCGCCACCCGACGTCGCGCCACCGGCTGCACCCGGCGCAGCGCCACCCGACATCGCGCCACCGGCTGTACTCGACGCACCGCCGTTCGGCACCGCGCCACCCGCCGCACTCGCCGGCCTCGGCATCGGCATCGCAGCCTCACCAGGCGAGGCCAAGCCACTGCTACGCCCCCCACCCCCACCCGCATTCGCACCCGCCCGCGCGTCGGCACCTGTCCCAGCCGTGCCGCCCGCCGCAGCCACGCTGCTCTCGCCAGCCGTACCTCTCGCAGTAGCCGCGCCAGCCGCACCGCCCGCACCAGCTGCGGTGCGCGCACCGCCCGCACCACCCGCACCACCCGCGCCGGCCCCGCCGCCGGCACGACCCGCAGCGACCCGGCTCCCCGCATCAGTCCCCGCCTGCTCCCCCAGCGAAAAATTCTCAATACGAATCCGCGCCTCTTGCGCCCACTTTCCATTTGGATGCTCCGCAAGAAAGGCGCGGTACGCATCCACCGTGTCCGCGCTGCCGGCACGCTGCCAATCGCGATCCTCGCCAAGCTGCACGACCCGTGTGCGCGCCTGCGTCACCAGCTCGCTCTCCGGATGCCGTTGAATGAACTGACTGTATCCAGCGATCGTGTCAGCCGCTTCCGCAGAGCGCCAATCCTGCTGCTCGCGGCTGCACCCAGTCAGCAGCAGCAGTAAACAGATACCGATCGCACCATTTCCTGCCCGGATTGTGATCATCGTCAGCACCTTCCCCTCGCGGCTACTGGATATTGTACCGGCGCCCTTGAGGCCGCGACCGTCTCGACTGGAGTGAAGATGAGCGACATGCCGAAGCGACGACTGATTGATCAGCTCGGAAGCTCACCGACATTTGTAGCTGAAGGGTGCCACCTGACCGGCGACGTCGAGACCGGCGGCCCACTGGTCGTATGTGGCGCGATACGCGGCGATGGTCGCGTAGGTGGGGCACTGAGCATGGCCGCGCGGTCGGAGTGGGAAGGTGAAATCCATGCTCAAGCCGCCGTCATAGCCGGACGCATCTCCGGCAAGTTGGTTGTCGAGCAGAAATTGGAAGTAGGTGCGACCGCCGTCATCCACGCCGATATCGTCGCCCGCAGCATCGCGATCGCAAAGGGCGCTGTGATCGACGGAGAAGTCACCGTCACAAGCGGCCAACCCGTCGTCCGATTCGAAGAGAAGCGCGGCCCGGCCTAACGCTTCCCCGGCAACCTCGTCCTCACTTGAGCTTCGCAAGCAGCAGTTTGAATCTCGGATCATCGCGCAGGCAGTCGTAGTCGGGATCCTGTTCCACCCAGTCCCGCTTGCCCCAGCCGCGACTGAAGACGCGTTCGATGATCGCCAGTGCCTCTTCCTTCAGCCCCGCCCGGGTCCTCAAACAGGCGGCATTGATCAGCGCACTCATGTCGTCGGGATAGAGCTCCAGCGAGCGACGCGACCATTCCATCGCGCGCTCCGTGTCACCCTCGTCGAAAAGCGCGAGCGAACCCAGCGCAAGCGCGCGTCCTTCGACAGGATTCAACGCTAGGACGCGTTCGACACGAACAATACCCTCGCGAGTAGCAGCTCTCGCCTCATCCTTCCGGCCCAGCATGCGCAGCGACTGCGCCAGCAGCAGGATGCTCTGAAAATCCTCTTGCCGAACTTCCGAGGCTCTGCGATACAGATCCGCGGAGCGCTCCGCTTCGCCGCGCGCGAACGCCATGCGCCCGTAGTAGTAGTACGCATCGAACAAGTGGGGATTGATGCGCGCCGCCGCCTCGAAGTGCGCCTGCGCTTCATCGTAACGTCGATGCAACGACAGTGCGAAGCCCCGCGCGACGTGCGCGTCGGCTAGATCCGGCGCCAACTCCATGGCCTTGTGACTTGCCCTATCAGCTAATTGCAGGTCTTCGTCGCGGGCTCCCCACCACTCGAATAGCGAGGCATGCACCGTCGCGAGCCCAGCCCATGCCGGCGCATAATCCGCATCCAACTCAATAGCCCGTTCGAACATCCGCCGACTGTGGTCCATGTCGGGCTGCTGCATACGATGCAAGCTCTGGCGGCCGCGTAGGAAGTGTTCGTAGGGTTCGGCGGCCGTCTGCAGGCGTCGCACGGCGTACCTTTCGCGCTGGGACAGCGCGCCACCTCGCAATGTCGTTGCGACCGATTCTGCGATCTCATCCTGGATGGCGAACACGTCACCAACATCGCGATCGAAACGATGGGACCACTTGTGGTAGCCACTGGTCACGTCGATGAGTTGCACCGTAATGCGCAGCCGATCCCCATCCTTGCGCACGCTACCCTCCAGCAGCGCGCCCACCCCCAAACGGCGGCCCGCCTCCCGGACGTCCACGCCGCCGCCACGGAACTGGAACGAAGAGCTTCGGGCGGCGACACGCAAACCATCAACATGTGTCAGAGCGTCAATCAGTTCCTCCGCCAGACCTTCGCAAAAATAGTCCTGATCGCGACCAGGACTCATGTCTGTAAACGGCAGCACAGCGATCGCGCTGGCGTCTGGCGCGGCCGATGCGAGCTCATCAGATCGTGTCCTGGTGCTTCGAGAGACTTTGGCGACGAATAGATACCCGCTCCGGTGCCGCGTCTCGATGTACCGCGGCTGCTTCGCGTCGTCCCCGAGCGCCTTGCGCAGCTCTTGAATACACGTCACGAGCGCGTCGTCGCTCACAATCGTGTTGCTCCATACGGATGCAAACAGCTCCTGCTTAGCCACTGGCTGCCCCGCGCGATCAACAAGCAAGGCGAGAACCGCGGCCGCTTTGCGAGTGAGCTTGATCTCGCGCTCGCCTTGCCACAGCCGCGCGGTGAGCGGCTCGAATCGAAAATCACCGAAGCTAACGTGATCGCTCATTCGCCGCTGGGTCCCAAAGTAGTCCCCCCAAAGTAATCCCGCAGAAATCCCGGCATTCGCCCGGGACTCGCAAGCGCCACCCCTCATACCCTTCTGTCACAACCCACCCGCGCGAACAAGTCGGCCAAGTACGTCCAATGCGCGCGCACGCAACCAATCCATTGGGGAGACCACTGCAATGAAACGTCTGTTGATCTTCGTGTACGGCGTCGTCTGCTACATCGTCTTCTTCGCCACGTTCCTGTACGCCATCGGCTTCATTGGGAATTTTGCGGTCCCCAAGTCGATGGACTCGGCCCGTGACGCCCCGCTCATGGCCGCGCTGCTGACCAATCTGGGACTGCTGGCGCTATTCGCGCTCCAGCACAGCGTTATGGCCCGCCCTGCGTTCAAGCGCTGGTGGACGCGCATCGTGCCCGAGTCTGCCGAGCGCAGCACCTACACGCTGCTCTCCAGTCTGGCGTTGATCGTCCTGTTCGCCTTTTGGCAGCCCATGGGCGGAGTGGTCTACCAGGTCACCTCGCCGATCGGCCAGACAGCGCTCTACGCCGCGTTCGCCTTCGGCTGGGGATTGCTCCTGTACTCGACGTTCCTGATCAATCACTTCGACCTGTTTGGCCTTCGCCAGGTTTGGTTGCAGCTGCTCAATAGGCCATACACACCCATTTCGTTCCGGACACCCACACTGTATCGCTACGTGCGTCACCCGTTGTACGTCGGCTGGCTCTTCATATTCTGGGCGACGCCGAGCATGACGCTTGCGCACTTGCTCTTCGCGATCGGCACGAGCGCTTACATCCTCATTGCGATTCAACTCGAAGAGCGCGACCTGATTGCCGCGCATCCCGAGTACGAAAACTATCGCCGCCGTGTGCCGATGCTGGTGCCATTTGCGAAGCGCGGCGCGGGGCAGTTGCCGATTAGCCGTGCACCGGTTGCCCGACAACGCTAAATTTAGGGTGCCACCGCCAAGGAGAATGGATTGGCACCCTACGACGACGACCTCGAGATTTTCGCAGCACAGGGTACCCCGCCGCTGCCAGTCACGCCTGATGCGGGCTACGTGGAGCACGACGGCGCCCGAATCTGGTATTCAGCTTACGGGGCCGGTCCCGCCGTGATCCTGTTGCACGGTGGTATGGGTCACGGTGGCAATTGGGCCCACCAGGTTCCCACTCTGCTCGACTCCGGCTATCGCGTCGTGCTCATTGACAGCCGTGGACATGGCCGAAGCACCCGTGATTCACGCCCCTACATGTACGAGTTGATGGCGTCGGATGTCCTGGCAGTGATGGACATCCTGCGCCTGGAAAAAGCAGCGGTTGTTGGCTGGAGCGACGGCGCGTGCACTGCCTTGATCCTCGCCATGCAGGCCCCAGAGCGCGCCGCGGGCGTCTTCTTCTTCGGCTGCAACATGGACCCCAGCGGCACGAAGGAAATCGCCTGGCCCAATCCGATCCTGGACCGATGCCTGTCCCGGCACGCCAAGGACTATGCACGCCTGTCAGCCACACCCGATAAGTTCAAGGAATTCGCCGCCGCCGTCGGCGAAATGATGAAGTCGCAACCCAATTACTCCGCCAGCGACCTCGCCACCATCCGTGTGCCCGTCTCGATCGTCCAGAGTGAGCACGACGAGTTCATCAAGCTCGAGCACGCCCAGTATCTGGCCCGGAGCATTCCCGGAGCGAACCTCACCCTCCTGCCCAACGTGAGCCATTTCGCCCCGCTGCAGCGCCCCGATCAATTCAACAATGTGCTGTGCAGCTTCCTGCAAACGGTCCTCCCCGCCACCGGCAGCCCCACTGCCACCGCATAGCTAGATTCCAGCCCCAGCGACCTGGAGCTTGACCGCTAAGCGATCCGGCGTACCGCGCACGCCCCACACTAGCAATCCATTCAGCTGTAGAACCATACAGCATTCCCGCTACAGCCCAGCGTTCCCGAACCAACACTGCGCCACTCGGCGACATAGAGGCGATTGCCCTCAACGTGTCTATACTCGCGCGACGTTCGTCCACGCGCGTGCACTTCAGTGAAAGCGATGAGATTGTTACATCTGGTGGGATATCGCGGAAACTCAGCGGAGTTTCCCGAGAACACCCTGCCAGCATTGCGGTCTGCGATCGCCCTTGGAGTGCGCTTCATAGAGCTCGACGTCCACCTCTCAACCGATGGCGTCCCAATGGTCTGCGACGAACATCAGCTCGCACGTGTCACCGGCGACGATGACGCTGATATGTCTGGAGCGCAGATGTCGGCGCTCGACGTCAGCCAGACCAATCGCTTCGGCGAACGATTCCTCGGCACCCTGATCCCCTCCCTGACGACGGCATTGCGCCTCCTCGAGGGGCGGCCCGAAATCACAGTGTTCGTAGTGTTAGGCCGTGCGAGCGTCTCCCGCATGGGCCACGACCAGGTGATCTCGCAGGTAGTACGCGCACTGAGGCCGTTCCGATCCCGCTGCGTGTTGGTTTCAAAAGACCTCGCGACCATCCACAACGCCCGGACCAGGGCCGAATATCCCGTCGGTTGGATGATCCCCGCCTACGACTCGCACACCAGACTGAAATACGAAGCATTCAAACCGGAATACCTGTTCTGCGACCGCGCTCTTCTGCCGGCCCACGGCCCCCTTTGGCGGGGCCCATGGCGTTGGGCCGTCTCCGACGTTTCAGATCTCAACACAGCTTTGGAGCTGGCCAACCGGGGAGCTGATTTCGTAGTTACCCGCAACGTGCGATCGTTGGGGGAGGCCATGCGCGCGCACGCCGCTGCACGTGCCGCACACACAGCATCGATGGCAACAGCCAACGCCGTTTCACGCTCCGAAGGAATCAGTCGGGCGGACGTCAACGCACGAATCGGCGCCGATGACATCACCCGCAGAGACGTGGGCCCGCGTGCCACACCGCCTGTCCGCACAGACTCCGTACCGCGCGGCACCGTCAACAAAGAGGAGGAATTCTACTACCCCATGCCCGTAGCGGCTGAGGCCTAGCACCAACCGAGCCGGCCGCTGCCGGATCAAAAGCTAAA
>Ga0207710_10000202_pt1 | contig 55097 bp, 46 predicted proteins | sample KBSS24metaG_FD_184400 | JGI IMG/M metagenome (GOLD analysis project Ga0207710, IMG submission 184400) | Switchgrass rhizosphere microbial communities from Kellogg Biological Station, Michigan, USA - KBS S2-4 metaG (SPAdes) (version 2) | ecosystem: Host-associated > Plants > Roots > Rhizosphere...
CAGTTCCCGAGAAATGGTTTCCCGGTCCTCGATTGTCAACGGCTCGCGCAGGCCCATCCACCGTCCACTCTCTCGACGCTACTGATACGATCCTATCGAAGCGTCGCTACGACCCTTTGACCCCGCCCTTGACTCGCCAAATTTAGGAGTAGTTCAAAAGCCTCCTGGAGTCGAGTCCTCCGAATCTTTCTATATGGTAGGTAGCGATCGGTGACGTGTCAAGAGGCCGGAGGATCGACGCGTGCTTGAAGAACATTGCCGTCGTTGACGACATCATCAGCGCTCGTCGGCTGCGGCGACGGCGGTCTCGCTGCGACGACTTCAAGGGATGCCGCTTCCGCCCGTTCCATGGTGAGCGCCACCCCTGGTGGGACACCGTGTGCGACAGGTCACATCCCACCGTATTTGACCTGCCCGGCCACGTCACACCGAGCCGGGCCCGTATCCGGTCTCCCGCGACTCCCGCCACACACCGCTTTCTCCTTGCGCCCCCGAGGCCGTGCCACTGGCCATCCTTCTCCCACCCGTCTGCACGACATCCACACCACCTCTTTTTTATCTTCTCGCCGATCACTGGTGATCCGCGAGACAGATCGCGATGGGTATGCTAGGGATGACGGCTGGGGCGAGGTGCAGAGTTTCATTCCGCCGCGGACGACCGAGAGAGGAGCCGCGAATTCACGCTGACGATAGCCCCTGAGCAGCGCGATCCCGACCGTGAGCACGCTGTTCATTTCGACGCCCTCCACAAGCAGCGCGGTGCTCCGCCGGTGCTGCCTGTCACCCGCTTGGTTGACGTCCCGTGGTCCGGACGTCAGGGGTTGCTGGCGGTGGCGGGGCGGGTGTCGAGGAGGTCGGCGATGAACTGGGCGAGTTCGGGGCTCATCTCGCCGAACTCCTCGTCGTCCATGTAGCGGGCCCGGTCGCGCAGCATGGCCTCGAGCTGGCCGACGGTCGCCCAGGCGGCCTCGTCGCCGCCAATCCGGAAGTCGGCGAGCAGGCGCAGCTGCCACAGCCGCTCGTCGAAGACGAACTCGGGCTCGGAGAAGGCCAGCAGCTTGGCGACGGCGTCCCGGGCGCGCACCGCGTCACCGGCGTGCAGGTATGCCTCGGCCAGACGGACCGCGACCTCGATCGCGGCCGGCGGCATGTGGTGGTATGCCGCCGTGGTGGACAGCCACAACCAGCCGCCCTGCACCCCGTGGCGGGTCTCGGGACGAGGCAGTGGTCCGCGGACGAGGTCGAGTGCGGCCTGCAGGCCGGCGATCAGGTCGTCGCCGGCCCGATCCCAGACGGCGTCCCGATATCTGCAGAACAGCTGGTAGTCGGTGGTGACCTCCCGGGACAGCCGCAGCGGCTCTCCCGGGTCGGCATCGGCCAGGCGCGGGCTGCCGCCACTGTCGGTGCCGGCTAGCGCCCGGGCGCGGGAGATGTGGGCGAACTGCGTCTTGCGGCTTGGTTGCGGGAGAGCTCGCCCGGCCGCGTCGATGCGGCCGAGTGGCCAGAGGGCGTCGATCAGGTCCTGGCGTTGCGCGGCGGCGTCATGCAACGCCAGGAAGGCCAGGATCTCCGTCGCGGTTCGCAGGTGTGACCGACTGGCCGGGGCCCGGCCGGGCCCGTCCACGCTTACGGTTCCCATGAGGCGGACGAGTACGGGGGGCGCCGTCACTGGGACCGCCGATGCGATGGCCGCTTCGGCCGGCGTGGCGTCGCGTTTGGCGAAGGTTCCGGCAGCCTTTTGGACGCCGTCCTGCTCGTCGTCGGAGGACGTCGCTGGCGGCGTTGGCGATGCCGATGGCCCGGGTGGCGCCAGGGGCGTCGGCAACGGAGGCAGGGGTGCTGGCGACGCTGGTGGGGGAGACGGCAATGCTGTCAGGGGGGCCGGCGGGAAAGGGATGGACGACGAGGGCAGTGGCTCCGCGGCGTGGTTGCGGCCTGAGATGTTGCCGGTCAGCTCGGGCGGCTCCGGCAGCGACTGCCAGGTCTCGAACGGTGCGGGGAGGTCGCCGAACGCCAGGTCTGGCTCGTCGGATCCCGGAGTGGCGTCCAGAGCGCCGTCCTCGGTCTCGGGGGATTCCGACCTGGAGCCCGCACGAGCCGAGGCGGCGACGGGTCGGTCCTCATCCCCCGGATCCGCGGCGCCGAAGGTCGGCGGCATCACCTCCGGCGGGAGATCCGGCACGTCTACGGACGGATGGTGTCCGGCGGATGTGGGAAGCCACGGCTCGGCGACGATCCGCGTGGGCGTGCTTGGCTCCGTCGCCGTGGCGATCGCGTCGGCGACGGCGGAGAACGCCTGGTGGCTGAGGCTCCCCGCAACGGGCATGGGCTCGTCGGGAATCCGCAGGAGCCCGTCGTCCCCGACAGTGATGACCAGTCCGGCATCGTCGAGGGCCCCAGCGGCGAGAATGCCGATGCCGACCCGCGGGCCGGGCTGAGCGAGTGAGGCCAGCCGGGCCGCGATGTCGGCATCGTCGGGTGGGCTGGCCAGGAGCAACAGGTGCGGGGTGGGCCCGGCCGCGTCGAGCCGGGCGGTGAGTACCGGAGGCGCTCCACGGTCGAGCCGGGCCTGCTGGCTCGTGGCCTGTGCCTCCAGAACCGCCAGGGACACCGCCAGTTCGGCGGAGGTGCGGATCCGTTCGGCGTCGCTGCCCGGCAGGTCGTCGTCGAAGCCGGCGAGGGTGAGGCGCAGGTAGGTGGCCCATCCGCTCGTGCTCAGGCCGAGCGCGGCGAAGCGCAGGACGTCCGCGGCCCGGTCGGCGGGGCCGAGCACGCTCACCGAGCGGACCTGTTCCAGGTCGACGAGCACGGCGGTGCGCTCCGAGCGGTCGGCGCCCGGACGGGAGTGGCGGTCCGATTCCCCGACACTGGCGATACCCGTGAGATCATCCGGCGAAGGACCATACGACCCGTCCCCGCCAGGGCCGTAGCCGGAGTCAACCTGTTCGTGCATCGGGGCGATGCCGGCGGTCGTGGTCGTGTAGCCGAGGAGGGTCAGGCCGGGATAGGGGGCGATCACCCTGTCGGCCAGGTCTCCACGCGGATCGAGCACCTTCTGGCTGATGTCGCGGCTGAGGCGCCAGTGGTTCTCGTCGATCTCGAGGTAGGGCAGGGGTGGCGGCATGGCCGGCGCGGTGGCGAAGGCCAGGACGAGGGCGGACGCCGACAGGCGGGCGAGATGCAGGTCGGGCAGCTCGTGGCCGTCGCGTTCAGCGGCCGCGGCGATGGTGAGCAGGCCGAGGTGGAGGAATCGGGCGCCGTCGAGGTCCGCGCCGGCGGTGGCAGCGACCTCGGCGGCGGCGGCCTCGGCAGACGGCAGCGGGGGAACGTCGCCCAGATCGCCGGTGAGCTGCCTCCTCAACCGCAGTCGGCGCAGTAGCCAGATCAGGCCGGCCGCGGTGAGGCCGGCACCGAACAGCTCCAGGGGCAGCCGACTCGGTGAGGACCGGCTCGGCTGGGCGGAAGGCTCCGTCTCAGGGTCAGCTGACACCGCGGGCGGCGTGGCCGAGGAAGCCGAAGGACTGGCCTGGGCCGTCGACGGACGGGCCAAGTCCGGCGAGGGGCCGGCGGGAGCGCTCGAGGATGGCGAGCCACTGATCACAGGCGCGGTGGGCGCTGCCGGTCCGTAGCCCGCGCTGGCGGTTGGGGCGGAGGTGGCTGGCCCGGAGTCCGGCGCGGATGGGGACTCGACGGGCGAGCTGGGAGCGGCGGCCGCACCGGACGGACTGGGTGTCGGCACAGATGCCGACGGAGTCGAGGTCGGCTGCGCGGCTACCACCGGCCCTGATGGCGCCACCGGGGGGACGTGCGTCGTCGACGGCGTCCAGGGCGCGGTCGGCAGGGCGGTGGGACCGCGGTCCGCGGGTTGCTGCCCGGCGGGCCGCGGCGCCGCGGTCTGCGAACCGTGCGGGACGGATGGCGATGATGGTGAGGATGGGTCGGCCTGGGTCGGGGTGGGGTTCTGCTGTGCGGGCAGGCCGATCGCGTCCGCGGGCATGCGCAGTTGCCAGCCGGGGTTGATGACGTCGGGGTCGACGAACGGCCGCCCGTCGGGGTGGAGCAGCTCCAGCCGGTTGAGGTGGAAGATCTCCTCCCAGCGCAGGTGCGGATCCGGGCAGGTCGGCGTGGCGGGCAGGTGGCGGCCGGCGATCGTCCACAGCGAGTCCCCTTCCCTGACCGGGTAGACCAGGCCGGCCGGCGCAGTGCCGGAAGTGGTTGGCGCGGCGCTGGAGGAGATCGACCCGGATGCCTGCTGCGGTGCCACGGTCGCGGTGGCGGTCACAGAGTGCGGGGAGAGCCCGATGTTGCCCGGCTCGGCGACGGCTGCCATTCCGGGGGCCGCGGTCACGAGCAGGGCGACGGCGGCGATCAGCGGCCCGGTGGCGGCCTGCATCCAGCCCAGCCCGGGCAGACGCACGGTGGGGCGGCGGCGTGCCTGGGCCGCGATGTCCAGCAGCGCGCATCCGGCGAAGACCAGCCAGCCGAGCCAGAACAGCAGGCGGACGGCGTCCAGCACGATGGTGCCGTCGTCGGGACTGAGCAGCCGGTGGCGCACCTCGGCGAGCGAGGGCAGGGAGTTCGGGATCGGGCCGCCGAGATAGTGCCACGCAACGGCAGGGAAGACGATGAGTGGCATCAGCAGCGCGACCAGCGCCGCGAGGCCGATCACCAGCCGACCCGGCCGGCTCCGGCCGCGAGCGGCGGCACGATGATCAGAACCGGTGAGGCGTGGCGAACGGCGTGGAGGGGGTGCGGCGGCCATCGTTGTCTCCCTGTCCTTCACCAGCGGTCCTGAGCGAGGCGGAACGACGTCGGGTGCGCGTCGCCCACCACCGCATCTCTCGGGCCGGCGATGGCTATTGATCGGCGACGAGAAGGGCGGCGATCATGCCGATCACGATCGCCGGGCCGAAGGGCACGGGCTCGTTGCGCCGCCGGTGGCCGAGCACGAGCAGGAGGCCGCCGGCGAGGGCGGACAGCGCGAAGGGCAGCACGGCCGCGGCCATCCATCCAGGCCATCCGGCCCAGCCGCCCACCCCACCGAGCAGGTATGCCATCCGCAGGTCGCCTGCGCCCATTCCACCGACGACCGCCTGGTTCACCCGGTAGGCAAGGCGCATCCCGACAGCACCAGCGACGACAGCGAGCAGCCGTGCTTTCTCGCCGTCCACGCAGGCGGCCAGCCCAAGCAGAACGCCGGCCGCAGCCGTGATCATCAGCACGGCGACGGCCGGTAGGCGCCGGACCCGCAGGTCCACGACCGCCAGCCAGATGCCGCCCACGACAGCGACCAGCAGGCCGGCCAGCGCCGATCTCCATCCGACCCGCGCGGTTACCGCGCCTGCACCGACGAGCCCCGCCAAAAAGATCACGATCAGCGCGCCGACGTTTGGACGGCCCGGTGGGTAGACGGATGGCCGGCCCTGATCCACGCCGGGTCCACGGCGCGGAACACGCCACGCCGCGGGTGCACCCGCGACCGCGACCCCGCCGCTGATCAGGGCCACGCACGCGGTGGTCAGGAAAGGAAAGGGGGCCATTGTCGTCTCTTTGATCTCCCTGCGCCGTCCAACGGGTGCTCATCCGCGCGCCGATCCGTTGTTGACGGTCTGGACCTCCTGGACGGGTACCGCGACATTCCCGGTGACGGTGATGGCGGGCAGCACCCCTCCTGCGTTACCGGACCCGATCCAGGTCACCGCCCATGTCACTGAAACCCGCATGTGAAACGACCCCGATCGGGTGAACACATGCCAGCAGTCCGCGGCCTGCTGATCGAGGGAAAGGCGCGGGTCATAGGGGATGCCGCCGTCTGGACAGGACACCGGCGCCGTGCCGTCGCCCGGATCGACGGTGACCGACTGAACGGTGACCGTCGCTTGCGCCCACGCGCCTCCCGCCGACACCCGCTTACTGGCAGATTCCAGCGACGCCTGTTCCACCCAGACGTATGTCCGCAGACCCACCAGCGTCGCGTCCGGACCCCCGGCGTGATGGCGGGGAGCGAAGTCCACGACCGGCGCCTGCGGGCGCAGTTCGTCGGCGGCCTGCTGGGCCAACTGCCGAGGATCCGCGGCCGGCGTCGCCGCCCTGGTCCACACCCACGCCCCCGCGATCGCAGCAGCCCCAACCCCCGGATTCTCGTTCTCACCGCAGATCATGTAGACCCAGTGACCACCGGGCTCCGCCCCGGCCGGCGGGTCGGTCGGCGGTGAGACGCCGGACACGACGCTGGTATAGCTGGTGATGGGGCACCGCTCGGGTGCCGGAGTGCCGGTCGCGACGGAAGTACTCCGGGCCCGCACCGGCGGGGCGGTCGTCGGCGCGGGGAGCCGCATCCGGCCGACGGCGCATACCTCTATAGTGCCGACGTTCTGAACAGCGGATCCGCCGTCCGGGCACGGCGGCTTGGCTCGCGCGGCTCGCGGTGCCGCGACTGACGCCAGCGCCATGATGGCCGCTGTCAGGGCCACCAGCCAGATTCGACGGCGCATGTCAGCAGGTGTTCGGGGCGAAGGCGAGGGTGTCGACGATCCAGGCACCGTCCCGCAACACCAAGCCCGCGGTAATGCACTGTCGGGGGGTCGAGCCAGGAACCACCTCGTCGCTGTTGCCAATGACCAGTGGCCATTTCGACCAGTCCTGAACGTCACTCACCCGGGCTGTGGTGGCTTGCCGCGCCACGACCCGGGAGTCAAGCCGGTAGCCGTCCTTGATGACCCGCACCCAGCCCTTCTCACGGTAGACCCTCACAAATTCCCGCACGGTGGCCAAGGCCTGCCCGGAGGCATGCTGGGTAAGCTCCGGTCTGTTCGGGTCCCAGGTTGCCTGCGAGTCCATGAACGCCACCCAGAAGAGTGTGTAGGCGTCATTGACGACATCCCCTGTACTCCCCGTCACACGCGACCGGCTTGTGGCCGCGGGCGTCGTTGCTGCCGCCGACACCACTGGTTGCCTGCTGGCTGGGGTCGTCGCCGGTGGCGGAGCCGCTGTTTCCGATTCCGACGGGGAGCATCCTGCGACGAGCGCACCGCCCAGAAGCACCACGGTCGACAGCAGCACGGCGAGGATGCTCGCCGGGCCGCGGGATCGCCATCGCCCGCTCCAGCGAGATTCCGAAGCGAGGGCGTACCGGTCGCCGATCTCACTCATTCCCAATCACTCCTGTTTCGCCATGGCTTACTCTCTTCCCACCTCTCGAGGAATCCCATCGCGGCTCCGCGCCGCAATCGGGATTCACTGTCGGCCGACGAGGATGAAATCCTTCTAACATTGTCAGCGGATGTTGACCAGTTGTAGTGACCGGCCGGTCCCCACGGCGGTCACGGTGCCGACGCCGACGATTCCGAGGAACCGCGTCTTCGCGGTGACGGTCACGGTGACGGTGATCTCGCGTGGCCCGGTGACGTCGACCGTGTAGACATCGCCAGTGCCGGCGAGGTAGGCGGCGGCCGCGCTACGGGCGGCGGCCGGGTCGATCGCGAGGGCCTGCCCCGAGGTGAAGCCGCGTGCGTCGATGGCCTGGGCCGCGGCCCGGGCGGCCTGTTCGGCCTCGTTGTTCGCCTGCCGGTGTGCGGCCAGGGCGATCGAGCCGTCCACCAGCAGGCCGATCGCGGTCATGACTGCGACGAGGATCCCGGCGAACATCACCGCAGCGTAGCCATCGTCATCGCCGCCGGAACCGCGATGTCCCGCGCTCACAAGCCGTGGAACCGACATGGTCACCGCCCTCGGTACTGGTCGACGGGTGCGCTGAACGACGCGGTGAGCGTGTCCTGGCTGGGGAGCGGCAGGCCGGCGAGATCCTGGAGCGGGACCTGGCAGGCGATCGTGACCCGGACCTGGCCGGGTTGGCCGACGGGGACGGTCAGACCGGCCGCGTCGAGGGTGAGGGTGAAGCGGGAGCAGGACCAGTCCGAACCCGCGAGGCTGCCGGTCGCCGCCGCGCGGGCAGCCGTCTCGGCGGCGGCGGGAGTGCGGGAGAGGGATGCCGCCCGGGCCGCCTCCCGCGCGGCCTGCTGTACCTGTTCACGGGCCACCCCGTACCGTCCGGCCGCGATCAGCGCGAAAATCAGCAGTCCGATCAGCGGGATGAGCGCCGCCAGCTCGACCGACGCATAGCCCCCGTCGCCCGGCTCGTCGTCCCGCCAGCCCCGTTGGCCGCCCCAACTCCGCCGGATCATGGGGCGGCGTCCGGAACGATGCGCTCAACCGGCCCCTGCACCACCCGGTGGACGTGCAGGGTGACGAACGGCAGCAGCCTGGGGGCCGTGCCGTCCACCGTGACCTGCGCGTTCTCGGCCGTCCGGCTGGCGGTGACGGCGGGGCCGGACAGCAGCCACCCGCCACCCGTCTGGGACAGCAGCTGACGCGCCTCGCGCTCACCGCCGGCGGCGCTCCCGTCGTAGAGGCGCGCGACCCGCGCTCCCTCGGCGGCAGCGGCCTGGGCGTACTCCTGCGCCTGGTAGTAGGCGATCCCCTGGAAGATCGTAATGATCAGCAGGATGACGACCGGGAGCAGTGCGGCGGCCTCCGGACTCAGCATCCCGGCGTCGTCCGACGCCGCGCCGGACGACGCGAAGGTTGCGGGCTCGACGGTTCCCGATGCGGATGACGACGTCGTGACAGAGTCTATTTGAGCTGGCCCACCTTGCCGTTGACGTAGGAGTAGGCGGCGGTCGCGAGGACACCGGCGAGGCCGAGACCGAGCACGGTCAGCGCCGCCTTCTCCGGAGTCGACAGCCCGGTGTCGTCCTGCGCCGCCAGCCGGGCCCGCACTGCGGTCATCGTCGCAACCAGGCAGAGCATCTGCGTCAGCAACCAGCCGACAGGCCGTCGGATCGCAGTCTGGGCGAAGGCGCGAAGAAGGGGTGCTCGCAAGGAGGTGAGCATGGAAGTGATGTCCTTTTCCTTTGGTAAGGCAGAAGTTGGCGGTCGGCGGCGGGGCGGTCATCGGATGTTCGCCAGCAGGGGATAGCCGAGCAGCAGCACAAAGGTGATCAGGAGCACGACGACGGGAAAGTCCATCCGTTCGCTGCGCTCGTTGGCACGCGCCTTCTCCTCGGCGAGTTCGGCGGCGAGAAGTGCCTGCTGTTTGGATACGAGAGTCTCGTAGACGGAGGCCCCGGCGCCGGCGGTACTCATGATGCCGCCCAGATCCGTCAGCTGGGAAACCTGATAATCGCGGCCGAGCGCGGCGAGAACCTCCCAGGGAGACTGGGTGCCATACCGGGCGCGGACGAGCGCCCGGCTGATCAGGGTCAGCGCCCAGCCCTGCCCCACCGCCGCGGCCCGTTCCAGGCTTTCCGCCGGGCCGCCAGCCGCGGAGCGTGCCTGCGCCACCCAGCCGATGTAGATCGCGGCTGCGTGCCGGAACTCGCGCCGGGCGTCGGCCGCCGCGTCCCGCACCACCCAGTCGGGAAGCAGAAACAGCACGACCGCCGCTGCAAGGGCTACGACGAGCGGGATGGCGATCGGCATGCGCAGCCCGACAAGTGATGCCGCCGCCGTAACCAGAGTCGGAGCGGCCAGGCCGATCACCGCGAGGATGATCTTCTGGGTGAGCCAGAGCTCCACCGGCCGGCCCAGCACCTTCAGGTCGTCCAGGGGCGGGCGTACCAGCAGGCGCAGCCGGGGATGCAGCATGCGCGGCGCGAGCCACCGGCCCATCCGCATCTCCCAGCCGGACACGGGCACCGACGTCGTCGGTGCGGCCGGCGACGATGGCCGCAGCAGGATCGACAGGTCGGGAGCGGACGGGCGCACCAGCGCCCGTCCGACCAGCAGCAGCCCGACGCCGAGAAGCAACGCGAGGAGAAAGACAGCCGGGTCGACCATTCAGCCCGCACCTCCCCGGTTCACGACCTGCAACTCCTCGACGGTCACGCCGAGCACCGTGGTGGCCGTCACGGGGGGCAGAACTCCCCCCGTTCTGCCCCCCGTTCCGCCGAAGCCGGTCCACGTGGCGGCCCATGTCACCGTTGCCCGCAGCTGGAACGGACCGCTGGTGGACGGGCGGGCGAACACATGCCAGCAATCGGCGACCTGCTGGTCGTAGGGCAACGCCGGGCTATACGGAGTGCCCCCGTTCGGACAGGAGACCGGAGCCGAGCCATCGCCCGGGTCGAACGACACCGACTGCACGGACGCGGTCACCTCTGCCCAGTTCGGCCCAGCACTCGCCCGCCGGCTCACCGGCTGCAACGAGCCACGCTCGGCCCACAGAAAGGTCCGCAGACCCACCAGAGTCGCGTCCGGTCCCTGCGGGTGAAACCGCGGGCGGTAGTCGACGACCGGGGCCGCTGGATGCAGTTCCTCGTACACCTGCTGCGCCAGCGTTCCAGGGTCCGGCAGCGGCGGCGCCGGAGCCGCAGGGCCCGCGCCCATCGGTCCGGTCCACACCCAGGAGCCCCCCTGCGCCACCAGCGCAGCGTTACTCGCCCCACACGTCGCGAACACCCACCGTCCTGCCGCGCCCGGCTTAGCGCTTGCCGGCCGAGCCACGGGCGGAGCGGTGCTGCTCACCACATCCACGTCCCAGGTCCTCGGCTCGTCACATGTCCTCGCTGGGCCGCTGTCAGCGACAGGTGCGCCACTGCGGGTGGGTCTACTCGGCAGCCGTTCCGGCTTCGGAAGAGGCGAACGTACGGGTGCCGACTCTGACTGAAAGGTCTTTGCGCAGACGACATAGCCATTGTCGACCACGTACCCATGTTTACCGTCAGGGCAGTCAACTAATGATGCGGCTTGTGCCGGATATGAGCTAGCCAGAAAGACGATACAAGCCATATTAGCCATCACGGCGACGGCCATCGCAACAACCGTTCGCATACGGTCAGCACCCGCTTTGCGCGAACACGATGGTGGTCACCACCCAGGCTTCGCCTCGCCGTGCAAGGTCGGCGGTGATACACTGACGAGGCGTGGAGTTGGGAACTACTGCTCCAGTTTCCCGGACGAGTAGCGGCCATCGCGACCAGTCCTGCACATCGCCGACTCTGCCAGTATCGCGCGTCCGACTGATCAGCCGATCGTTGATCCTGAATCCATCCCGCACATCACGTACCCATCCATTGGCGACATAGGCGCGGATCGTTTCCTGCGCCCAGGCGAGCGCTTGACCGGTCGCGTACTGAGTCATCGGCGGGTAATTCGGATCGCCCACGGTCTGCGCGTCCAACATCCCAATCCAGAAGCGGATGTAGGCATCCTTGATCGGGTCTCCGGTACTGTGGAAGGTCGACGCGGGTGTCGGCGTCGGTGATGACGATCCCGTGGCGTGAGCGGTTGCGGAAGCCGTCGCCGTGGTGCTCGTCGGCCGTGGCGCGCCGTCCGAGTTCGTGGAGCAGCCGGCGGCGGCCGCGGCCACGGCGCCAGCCAGCAGCACGCGGAGACCAAGCCAGGTGACGTTCCTCGTGCGCATTTCCCCAGTCCCCTCGCCGTGCTCCCTGGCCCGAGTAGGCCCGTCCAAGACGCCGTCGCTGGAGCGACGGCCTGACTGTCCGCGACGGAAAGTGGCCCAGCTGATCATTTAGGACTGCCCCTGCCATCGGGGGGCGCGGCGGATGCGACCGGGTTTCCGACCGCTTGGTCGCCTACCCGCTGGGCCGCTGCGGGTCCGGTGGAGGGCGGCAAGAGGCGGGGCTCGGGTGGGGTGCGGGACAGCGTGCGCATCCACCACAGCGCGGCCAGGAACAGCGCGCCGTCCACGACCAGCACGATCTCCCCCATCAGCGACCGGTACGGGATAAGGAACTGCCGCCCGAGCAGCATCACCGCAGCAAGACTGACCCCGATGATGATCATGACTGTGCGGGCACCGGACCGCGGCTTTGCCCGGTCGGCCTCCACTTCCCGGCGGGCCCGCACCCGGGCCTCGGTGGCCTCGGCGAGGGCGATGAGCGCCTGGCGCAGGCCGGCGCCGCGGGCGACGTCGGCGGCGAGGATGAGCGCCCCGACGACCTCGTCCGCGTCGACGAGGTCGTCGGCGAAGGCGCGCAGCGCGTCGGCGGCCGTCCAGCGCGCGGTGAGTCGGGCGACGAGCGCGCCGACCTCGGTGGTGATCGGCGGCGGGCAGGAGCTGAGGCTTGCCTCCATGGCCTGTTCCAGTCCCGCGCCGCTGCTCATCAGGTCGGCGACGCGCCGCGTCCAGTCCGCCAGCGCCTCCAGTCGGGCGATCGACGCCTCGGCCTCTGCCGCGCCGCCGAGCAAGGTCGGGGTGAGCCACGCGAGCGTGGCCACCAGCAGGGCCGTGGCCGGGATGCGCAGGTAGAGCAGGATGAGCAGGCCCGATCCGACGGCGAGAACCGCGCGCCGACCGCGCTGCCAGTCCTGACGGCGGCGTTCGGTCACACTCGACGGGCGCCGACGCCGTCGCCGCCAGCGTACGGCGTTCCGCGGATCGGGCCGCCAGGCCGGCACGAGGGCGGTGGCGACCAGCAGCAGGCCGCCGGCCACTCCGGCGGCCAACAGCAGTACCAGCACCGTCATGCCAGCTCCCACAACCCGGCGGGATGACGCTCGAGGATCGTCGGGTCGAGCCCGGCACCGACCAGTTCGTCGAGGCGGTGAATAGCCGCGCCCGGCACGGCCCGCCCATCCGCACGAGGCCGGAAGATCGTGTTGGATGCCACCCGGCCGCTCTCCAGGCCGGTCACCTCGGCGACCGACGTGACGAACCGACGCCGGCGCAGCGGCGTCCCGTCAGCGGCGAGCTCGGTACGCAGCGCGATGTGGACGACGAGGTTGAGGCCGGCCGCGGCATGCATGGCCGAGAACTCCACCGGCAGCGCGTAGGGCGGCATCATCGCCAGCGACGGCAGCCGGATCGCGAACACGTCCTCGGCGCGGTTGGCGTGGATGGTGCCCATCGCCCCGCGGGTACCCGCGCTCATCGCCGTGAGCAGGGCGACGATCTCGTCGCTGCGGGCTTCGCCCAGGATGATCCGTCCGGCGTTCATCCGCAGCGAGTGCACGACGAGTGTGCTCATCGTGATCTCACCGACGCCCTCGGTGTTGGCCTCCTGAGCCTCCAGTGGCACCACCTGACCGGGGCGTCCCAGCCGTTCGAGGAAGAGCTCGGCCTCCCGCTCGATCACGACGAGCTTCTGCCACGGCGGGGTCTCCGCGCACAGGCAGCGCAGGGTCGTCGTCTTGCCGGCACCCTGCTCGCCGCTGATCAGGATGTTCCAGCCGGCGTGGACGGCGGCGCGCAGCACCTCGCGCAACACCAGGTCGATCGTGCCCAGCTCGACGAGGGTATCCAGGCTGACGCCCTCGACGAACTGGTGGTTGCGGACCGTCAGGCCGGGACGAGGGCTCACCCGCATCTGCGCGGTAAGTCGGCTGCCGCTGGCAAGACGGGTCGTCAGCAAGGGCGCCCGGTCGGAGAACTCCCGCGACAGTGGGGCGTAGCGGGCTGCCCGGGCGATCATCTCGACGAGCTCGGTGTCGGACGCGGCCACCGGGGGCACCCGGGCGAGCCGGCCGCCGCGGTACTCGACGACGACGTCGTCGCAGCCGTACACGTCGACGTTCGCCACGTTCGCGATGTCGTCGACGTAGTTCTGCAGTCGGCCGAGCCCAAAGGCGGCGTCGAACACCGCCTTGCGCCACACGTTCTCCGCCGCCGCCGACAGCGGAATCCCGGCCTGGCTGCGGCGCTCGACCAGATCGCGCACGAGTTCGGCGATGTACGCCTGGCCGATCTGGCGCATGTCCGCCACCGTCAGCCGGCGGCCCTGATCGGCCTCGCTGTACTCGGCCAGATAGGTCGCCACCAGCTCGCGCATCCGGGTGACCTCGGCCCAGTCCGAGGCGCTCATGCTCTCCGGACCGGGCACCCCCGTCGCCACCACGGGAAGGCGGCCCGGCGGCCCCGCCGACGGCGGAAGGCCCCGCGCGGCGGCCGCGATGCGGCGGCGCGATGGCTGGGCGGGCTGGGCGTCCCAGCCGCCCAGAACGTAGTCCGTCGACCTCATCCCCGCACCCCCAGGCTGTGCGCCGCCGACACATCCGGGACGAAGGGCACAGGCGGCGGCCCGCTGATGGCCCCCGGCGAAGCGACGACTGACGGCGGACGTGACGGAGGCGGCGGCAGTGACGGAGGCGACGGTGCCGATGACGGCAGACCTGGTGCTGGCCGCTGCACGGGCTGGAGTTCCGGTACGCCCGCCATCGGCACGGGCAGGGGCCGCGCTTCGGCCGCCCAGGCCGCCTGGGCCGCCACGAGCGCTCGGCTGCGGTCGAGGAGCAGGTCGTGGAAGCCACGGGCAAGGCTGGCGGACGCCCGCCCGAGCGCGGACCGGGGATAGGACCGTTCAGCCAGAATCCTCAGTCCCCGATCCGCGAGGTGGCGATCCCGCGGCAGCCCGCCCACGACCGCAACACCAAGGAAGTCAGCGATCCTCCCCACCGGGTAGGGACCCTCGCCCACGAGGACGGCCGCGAGGTCCGGCCCGGTGGGCGGCGCCGGCAGCGACTCGCGTAGCGCGGCAATCCGCGGAGCCGCCGCCGCCACGTCCCGCAGGGTGGGGCGCAGCACGATCGCCAGCACATCCGGTCCGGCGAGCAGCGGCACGGGCGGGGCGAACGAACCCAGTCGCCCGCAGTCGACGATCACATCCACCGGCGGGTCGCACCTGTCCAGTCCGGCGAAGGCCGCCCCAAGCTCCGGCCAGGTGTCCCGCAGCGCCGCGACCTGAGCCGGATCGGCCAGCCCGGGAAGCAGGAGGCGATGGCCGTCGCCGTCGAGACGCATGGCGTAGCGAAGGATCTGCTCGGGCCGCATGCCGTAGCGGGCGTCCACCGCGGCGGCGAGAAGGCCCCGGCCCTCCGGTTCCCGAACGGCCCCCTCATACATGTCCAGCAGCACGTCTCCGCCGGCCGGATCCGCCTCTACCAGAAGGGTCTGGCGGGCGGCCACCTGCGGCCACGCCCACATGAGCAGGGCGGCGACCGTCGTCGTCCCCGGGGCATGCTTCGCGGACACCAGACTCAGCAGCACCCGATCACCTGCCCCTGGGCAGCAACAGCAGAGCCAGGTGCCCGGCCGCGCCATCCGCGGCGACCGACGGACCGTCAGCCTCGTCGAGCAGCAGATCGACGACCACCGACCCGTCCGTGGAGCCGCTCACCGGCGTGACCGTGACCACCTGCGCCCGACGTGTCGACGTCGACGTGCTGACGGTGCTGCTACTCGGGCCGTCCGCGCCTCCGGCAGACGCGGACTGCGCAGAGGTCGCCGTCGTCACGAGTTCCACCTGGTCGCCGGCATGCAGCGCCCGGCCCGGCAGCTGACCGGGCTTGAACAGCACACCGGCGACCGTCTGCCCAGCGGCGGGAATCGCGGAGCCGCGCAGAGCGTCCGGGGTCAGGTTCATCCCCGGGCGAAGGTCCACCGCCGCGATCCGACCTACCACCTGGCCTCGCTGCGAGGCGGCGATCGTGGTGAGGCCTTCGGAGGAGACCTGCGCGATCCGCAGATCTGCGTCCCCGATCGCTTGCCCGGCGTCAACCGGTCGCGCGACCGCGAGTACCGCGGAGCGGTGCTGCGCGCGCGTGAACATCACCGTCAGCACGCCGGCGCACAGCAGCACCATGATCAGGCCGAATGCCAAGCGCCCCACGGGTGTCCTGCGCCTCGGCGGAGTGGCCAACCGCGGGGTCGCGAAGGCAGCGGGTGCGCCTCCTCCCTCACCCGTTTCGCCAGCCGGCATGTAGGTGCTGGTCACAATCACTCCCCCTGCCAGGGCCATTGCGAACGGTTTGTACGTCCGAGAAGCCGAGCCACGACGGGACGTAGGCGTCATCGATCGGATCTCCGGCTCTTCTCACCGCCCACGATCGCGTCGACGAAGAGGCGGACGCGGCCGTTGGGGTGGACGCCACCATGCGCGTAACACCACTCCACCCCCGTAAGGCCCAGGTCACGGGCAGGAACCCGATGATCCCCATCGCTGCCGCTCTGTCCATATATCGACACAGAGCGGATCAGATCGTACGCTTTCGCGTCCTTCCGTGCTAGTTTTGTCACGCAGAAGGCGGTAGGTCCAGACGGACCTGGAGCACATAGGGCGGAAGGCACGCAGCGCCACCATCAGAGGACGCCTCCCGCCGGCACTCGGCTATGCCCGCCTCGTCGCTGTGAGTCAGCGCTGCTCCACCGTTCCAGCAGGGCGGGGACGAAGTGGCGGCCGACTTGCCGGGCGTACTTTCGCCCTGAGGAGTGCCTCTACAGGTGGACGCAGGACGGTGGCTGTCTTTCGTGCTTCATGCATCAGACGTTCAACGAGGACCTGTGACCGTATGTGAGGCGCTTCGCCGCGGCTCTCAGCCGTCCGACCGGGCGTGTGAGCAGGAAAGGGGCACGGAAGTCACAGCCCCAAGGGCCAGCGGCCATGCCGTCGCGGTGCAGCAGCTCGACGGTGACTGGTGGCGCTGCCAAGCGGTCTCGAAGTCAGCGGTCATGCGCCCTGTTCTTCGGACTGATGGCAGGCCGGTAGGCCGCCATCCCGGCCGCCAGAAAGACCAAGGCCCCGCGCCGGAGTAGCGGCAGCGGGGCCCTGACCCTGTCTCAACCAGACATCTATGAAGCACCACCATCACCCAGCAACGACCGCCGGGCGACGAGGCGCCAGCTACGCGGGGTCCGGGGCTCGGCCCCGGAGTAAAATCACGGGCCCAGGGAAGCCGATCAGAGATCGGCGACCATCACAGCCCGCCGCGTGCGCTCGGCAACGCACCACAAACATCCCCAACCACCATGGCCCGTGCGGTTGCATATCGTGCACACATTCCCACTGCCTGTACTCAAACTCTAGCCGGGGCTCTCGGTACGCGACCTCGCTGGGCGCCCTGCTGCACGAACCTGCGCGGGGACGCGGGGGGCCAGGGGCCAGGCGGTAATCATCGGGGCCCGCATCGTGTGGACGATGCGGGCCCCGACCTGCCTCAACCGGCGTGCACCGCAGGAGAATCGAACTTCCGCACCTCCCCGCATCATCCAGGGAGGCGGACCAACCGGCGCTGAGTGTCAGACTACCCGACGCCAAGTCCCGTCACCCGTCGCCCCTTGCGCCCGACCGCCGCTGGCACGACCAGGGTGTCGGGGTACCAAGGGCGGCCCAGCGCCCACGGCTGGTCGACCAGCGGGTCCTCGAACGTGCCTCACCGCACGGAGCCGACCTCGTGCCCCTCACCCAGAAGAGGAGCGCCCGGGCGGACAGGTTCCGTCCGCGGGCTCACTCCCAGGGCGAGCGTGCGGCTGATCGGCGGCCACGACCTTGCGCGCGATCTACCGCCCGTTCGACCTCTACCAATCGAAGTCGGCCGTACTCAGGACCGCCACACGATACGGTCGCTATAGCGTGAACGTGACTGTTCGTGCCGTCTGCGTCAGCGGCAGCGAGGTCCGCCGGTCTCGGCGCGGCGGGCGCTACGGGGGGAACGATGCGGGAGCGTCTGCTCGCTATGGTGGGGGCACGGCTGGAGCGGTTCGCGGCCGACCAAGATCCGGGCACGGTGCTGGATCCGGAGGCGATAGCCGAGGTGGCGGCGCTGCTCGGCGTGGTGCCGGATCCAGCCGCGGATCTAGAGATCGCGCATGTGGCCGGGTGGCTGCATTGGACGCGCTACCAGGTTCTGCCTGCAGGGGAGGACCAGGAAGATCTCACCGCCGCGCTGGCGCTGTTCGCGCCGGTGTACCAGGCTTTCCCGGACCGTGTTCCTGAGCAGGTGCGCGCTTTCTTCGACGAGCAGCGACACGGCGCCGCCGGGACACTCGCCACGTTGCACGACCGTGCGGTCGCCCTGCTGCGCGAGACCCTGCGGACCGGTGACCGAACAGCGCTGAACGATGCGATTGACCTGCTACGACAGGCGGTCGAGGCCACCCCCACCGACCACCCCGACCGCGCCGGACGGCTGTCCAACCTCGGCGGCGCCCTGCAGACCCGGTACCAGCGGACCGGGCAGGCCGCCGACCTGGATGAGGCGATCACCACCGGCCAGGCCGCCGTCGACACCACCCCCACCGACCACCCCGACCGCGCCATGTACCTGTCCAACCTCGGCGGCGCCCTGCAGACCCGGTACCAGCGGACCGGGCAAATCGCCGACCTGAACGATGCGATCACCACCGGCCAGGCCGCCGTCGACACCACCCCCACCGACCACCCCGACCGCGCCGCGATGCTGTCCAACCTCGGCACCGCCCTGCAGACCCGGTACGAGCGGACCGGGCAGATCGCCGACCTGGATGAGGCGATCACCACCGGCCAGGCCGCCGTCGACACCACCCCCACCGACCACCCCGACCGCGCCGGGTACCTGTCCAACCTCGGCCTCGCCCTGCGGATCCGGTACGAGCGGACCGGGCAGGTCGCCGACCTGGATGAGGCGATCACCACCGGCCAGGCCGCCGTCGACACCACCCCCACCGACCGCCCCAACCGCGCCATGTACCTGTCCAACCTCGGCAACGCCCTGCGGACCCGGTACAAGCGGACCGGGCAAATCCCCGACCTGAACGAGGCGATCACCACCGGCCAGGCCGCCGTCGACACCACCCCCACCGACCACCCCAACCGCGCCGGACGGCTGTCCAACCTCGGTTTCGCCCTGCAGACCCGATACGAGCGGACCGGGCAGGTCGCCGACCTGAACGAGGCGATCACCACCGGCCAGGCCGCCGTCGACACCACCCCCACCGACCACCCCGACCGCGCCGCGCGGCTGTCCAACCTCGGCCTCGCCCTGCGGACCCGGTACGAGCGGACCGGGCAAATCCCCGACCTGAACGAGGCGATCACCACCGGCCAGGCCGCCGTCGACACCACCCCCACCGACCACCCCAACCGCGCCATGTACCTGTCCAACCTCGGCACCGCCCTGCAGACCCGGTACCAGCGGACCGGGCAAATCGCCGACCTGAACGAGGCGATCGAGGTCTATCGGAAGGGGGTGGGGGTTGCAGGGGCGTCGCCGCGGAGGCGGGCGGTCGCGGCGCGCGGCTGGGGGCGGACGGCGGCAGGTGGGGGCCGCTGGGAGGAGGCGGTAGCGGGGTTCACGGCGGCGATCGAACTACTCGGTCTGGTCGCGCCGCGCAGCCTGGCCCGCCCTGATCAGGAGGCGTTGCTGGTCGAGTTCGGGGGTCTCGGTGCGGACGCGGCAGCGTGCTGTGTGCGGGCCGGTCAGGTCGGGCAGGCAGTGACACTGTTCGAGCAGGGCCGCGGGGTGCTGTTGGGCCAGGCGCTGGACATGCGCACCGACCTGACCTCCCTGAACCAGCGGTATCCCGACCAGGCCGCGTCCTTCGTCCAGCTGCGAGATGTTCTGGACCAGGCCGACGGGCCGGCCGTGCCCGACCAGCACCGGTCCGGTCAGGGCGCCGTTGACCCGGCCGTCGCGCAACGGCAGGCGGCGGGTGTCGCCATCGAGGAACTGATCGCGACGATCCGCCGGCTGGACGGGTTCGAGACCTTTCTGCAGCCCCCGCCCCTCGACGACCTGCTCACGACAGCCGCTCAGGGTCCGGTCGTGGCGGTGGCGGTCTCCGAGTTCGGCTCGCAGGCGTTGCTCCTGACCGACAGCACGGTGGAGGCGGTGGCACTGCCCGGCCTGACCCCGCAGGCGGTCTACGACCAGGTGGTGGCGTTCCTCGGCGCGCTGGCCGGCACCACCTCCGGCGCGGCGCAGCGGCGGCTGGTCGCGGTCCTGGACTGGCTGTGGGATGTGCTCGCCGGCCCCGTCCTCGACCGGCTCCACCTCACCCGCACCCCAGCCGACGGTCCGTCATGGCCGCGGCTGTGGTGGTGCACCACAGGACTGTTGTCGTTCCTGCCGGTGCACGCCGCCGGCCGTCACGACACCCGGTTCGATACCCACCCCGCCACGGTCCTCGACCGGACGATCTCCTCCTACACCCCCACCCTGCGCGCCCTGACCCACGCCCGCCGCACCAGCCCCACCGACACCGACGCCCACGTTCAGCTCGGCGACGGCAAGCTCGTCGCGATCTGCATGCCACAGACCCCCGGCGCCCGCAACCTGCCCGGCGCCCTGGCTGAAACCACCGCCCTGCAAGCCCGCTTCCCCGCTCAGATCGACGTGCTGACCGGCGAGCAGGCCACCCGCCAGGCGGTCCTCGACAGACTGCCCACCGCCCGCTGGACGCATTTCGCCTGCCACGGCACCGCCAACCCCACCGACCCCTCCCAAAGCCAGCTCCTCCTCGCCGACCAGCCCCTCACCGTCCTGGACCTCACCCGGCGACACCTGCACCACGCACAGCTGGCGTTCCTGTCCGCGTGCGAAACAGCCCGCCCCGGCGCGCGGCTATCCGACGAGGCGATCCACCTCGCCTCCGCTTTCCAACTCGCCGGCTACCGGCACGTCATCGCCACCCTGTGGCCGATCAACGACACCACCGCCGTCGACGTTGCCGGCAGCATCTACGCTGCCCTCGCCGACAGCACAGCCCCCGCCGCCGCAGTCCATCAGACCGTCAGAAACCTGCGGGACTACCTGCCAAGGGCGCCATCGGTGTGGGCCTCACACCTGCACACCGGGGCGTGACCACACCAACTGCCGGTCCCACCGCAGCACTGACCCAGCCTCCACCTGCAGGGAGTGGGCACGTTGACCAGCGATGACCGCGGCGTCCTCGAAGCCGCCCGGGCGATCCGCCCCTACCTGACGGACTGGTTCACCGAGCAGGACGCCGCCGTACTCGACCAGCAGATCGCCACAGTCCTCGCCGCCGTCAATCCGGCCGATCCCGCGCCCGTCGCCGGTGAACTGCGTGCACTACTCAACCGCCACCCGCTCACAGGCCGCTTCCTACGCGATGTACTGGCCGACGCCCCACACCATCGGCCTCCCGACCAGCAGCCCCGCTACCAACGCACCCCACGCCCCAGCCCCCTCGGCGACCCCGGACCGGTCGCCGCCGACCGGTACATCTGCCCGCACGGCGACTACACCTGGTACCGGCCCGACCTCAGCACCCCAATCCCCATCTGCCCCACCCACCAGACCACCCTCACCCGGAGCTGACCGGGATGCTCGACGAATTCTGGAAGACCATCGGCGGGAAACTCGCCGACCGGTGGACCTCCCTCGCCACCCCAGCCCTCATCTACTGGCTCGCCGGCCTCACCACCTGGACCTACCACCACGGCGGACTCCACAGCCTCAACCCGCACACCACCTGGCTCGCCCAGCAATCACCCGCCGTACAAACCCTCACGGTCCTCACCATCCTGCTCGCCGTCGCCGCATCCGCGGTCCTGGTGAACCAGGCCGCCACCCCGCTCCTACGCCTCCTCGAGGGCTACTGGCCAGCGTTCACCGACCCGCTACGCCACCGCCTCACCGCCCGCGCCGCCGCACGCGCCGCCGCCGACGACACCGCCTGGCAGACGGCCTACGCCGCCGTCCAACCCCCCAACACCCCCACCAGCCGCCAGCTCGCCACCTACACCCGCCTCGAACAGCGCCGCCGACGCCGCCCCTCCCCCGCCACCCCCGGCTACTACCTACCGACCCGCACCGGCAACATCCTGCGCGCCGCCGAACGCCGACCAGCCGACAAATACGGCCTCGACACCATCATCTGCTGGCCCCGCCTCTGGCCCCTCCTCCCCGACACCCACCGCACCGACCTCACCACCGCCCGCACCGCCCTCGACACCGCCGCCACCACCACCCTCTGGGCACTCCTCTTCAGCGCCTTCACCCCCTACACCCCGCTCGCCATCCCCCTCGGACTGGCCATCGCCACCCTCACCGTCACGCTCGTGATCCCATCCCGCGCGCAGGCCTTCGGCGACCTCATCGAAGCCGCCTACGACACCCACCGCACCACCCTCTACACCCAACTCCGCTGGCCACTACCTTCCACCCCCGCCGACGAAAAACCCGCCGGCCAAGCCCTCACCGCCTACCTCTGGCGCGGCTCCGACCACACCACCCCCACCTTCACCCAACCCAACCCCTAGTAGGACTTCGTTAGCCCGCTGCCCTCCCTCCCGCCAGATGGCAGCCCGAGACTGGCCGAGTAGCTACCAGCAGGACGGTCACAGTGAAGATCATTTCAGAAGATCGCCTCATGGGAGACACTCCGAGGGGCGCACGCTGAGGGGGGTCATGGTCAGCGCCAATCAAGCATGATCGAACGTGCGATCGGTGTTGTCTTTGCACGGCGATGCGCGGCGTACACAGACGATCGGGCTGCGGCGTGGCTCTAATGTCGTCCCGGTGACCGATTCTGGAGGCCGATCACCCTCGACCCACGGTAAGAGCGCTCGATCTACGCTTCTCGCAGTAGCAGCCGAACAGGGCAGGACCGTGTCCGCCGCTGCAGCCACCGTGTTGCTGTACCTGGCCGATGTCCGCGCCGTAACCGACGGCGCGGACCCGGTCAGCGGGATCACGTGGAGATGGACCGCCGACGGGCCCGTGGACACCGACGCGGGCCGCGTCGTACCACCGTCGACCTCAGGATCACAGAACGACCACGCCGACACACGAACCGAACCAGGACTGACTGCAGCCGACACGACAGCGATCTCCCAGACCGTGGCCGAGTACGGCGGACTGTCCGTCCAGGAACTGTGCGACGTCGCCTCCGAAACAAGACCCGTACGCGACCGGACGGCCGATCAGGAGCTGAGCCTGCAGGTCCTGCGCCCTATACCTGACGTCGAGCGTGCCCTCGCGCCATTGCAACGGTTCCTCCGAGAGCCGACCGGGGACGTTCCCGTTCCCGCAGACAAGGACATGGTGCGGGAAGAACTCGACGAGCTTCGCCCCGGCCGTGCACGTGCGAATCGCACACTCGGCGATCCCTAAATGTGTGTCTCGATGTTGCCTCGACGGGACCATGACACGAACTGCTTCTAGGCTCTCATGTAGATACGGGGGGATCGTAGCCGCACGATCGGAGCAGCTTGACTATTCCGGTGAACCAAGAACCGGTGCTCGGTGGCGTTTACTACGTCAGCGACGTAGCGTTGTCCATGCCCCCGAATAACGACCGGAGTTACCACGACAGGCGAACCGTTCTCGTCGTGAGCGGCGCTACTGCCAATCGCGACGCCTCCTGGCCGAGCGTGACCGTCGCGCCGATCTCGGGTTCACTGAGATGGAGGAGCCCGAACTGTGTTCGGCTTCAGCTCGGCGACGGAGGAGTCACGAAGCACTGCTGGGTCAGGGTCCCCCACGTGCAGCCGATCCTCAAAACAGACCTCGTCGACTTCCTCGGCGTCCTCCCTGCGGCGAAAGTCCGCGAGGTACAAGCACACGTCGCCCACTACCTCGGCCTCTTCGACCCGCCCACAATAGGATAAATCGCCTTCAGTCCCGCTCCGAGAACCCATACCATCCATCACCTGGTGCCCGAGGCGCACCACGTGGGTCTGTTGCATCCAGCCGAAACAGCCGATCTTGACCGCAGATCTTCCGGCCTGAAGACCTCTCAGCCTGCCGGCAGGATGCTCGAGGGCGACCGCGGAGGCCGTCAGCGGCGTTCCGGCGGCCAGCCACCGCGGGGGACTAACTGATCGCTGGGTCGTGCGTCCACGTCCACACAGTTATGGGTTCGCAGTCTCTGGCAGTGGCTAGAAGGGTGCGCCCACCGGGCAGGACGATGCTGGCCATGGCGCCGATTCGGCCGGTGTCGACGGCGAGGTGCCCGCCTGCAGGTTGTCCGCTGTTCGGATCCCACAGCCGCATCGTGGGGTCGTCGCCGGCGGAGGCAAGGAGGGTGCGCCCATCGGGCAGAGCGACGCTCGTCAGGGCGCGCACGATCTCTGTGTGGCCGGTGAAGGGTTCGCCTGCGAGGTCTCCGCTGGCCGGGTCCCACAGCCACACCTTCCCGTCGACGCCGGCAGACGCGAGCAGGGTGCGTCCGCCGGGAAGGGTGATACTGGCCAGTGCGAGCAACCAATTGCAGTGGGCGATAATGGGCGGACGCGCCAGTTGTCCGCTGATTGGGTCCCACAGCCGCACCGTGGCGTCCTCGCCGGAGGTGGCAAGCAGTGCGCGCTGGCCGGGCAGGGTGACGCTGCCCAGTGCGAGCACCCGGCCGGTGTGGCCGGTGAGGTGTTTGGCTATGGGTTCTCCACTAACCGGGTCCCATATCTGCACCCCTCTGCCGGTGGTAGTCGCGAGAAAGGTCCCCCGGCCGGGCAGGATGATGCTGGTCAGAGCGAGCACTTGGCCTGGAGGGCCGATGAAGGATGGGCCGGCGCGATGGCCGCTGATCGGGTCCCACAGCCCTACTTCGCCGTCGGTGGCGACAGCTAGCAGAGTGCGCTGATCGGGCAGGGTAAGGCCTGTCAGGAGGGGTCGACTGCCAGGGATTCCAAGAATGGTTCGATAGAAGGAGAGCTGCCAGCGGGTATTGGTGGTGTCAGATTTGGGCGCGATGGGGAAAATTAGCGGCTTGTAGGTAGGGGGGCCGGGGCGGTGTGTGGCGAGGTTGGGTCGGGTGGCGAGTTTGGCGCGTTCAGTCACGGCGTGGCGGATGGGGTTGGTCAGATGCAGAGGCAGGCCGGTGTTGGCTATGCAAGACGTGCCATAGGTGGCGACAGCGGCGGAGGCCAGGGCGGCGGCGAAGCTATCGGCGTCACCGGGCCGCTCGGCGGGGTCCTTCGCCAGGGCGTGGAGCACGACCTCCGCGATCCGCTGGGGGACGCCATGCATCGGTGGAGGTGGGCTGGTCAGGTGCCGCTGCCACAGCTGAGGCGGCGGCAGGGTCGGGTCGAACGGCGGGGCACCGGTGAGAAGCTGGTAGAGCACCACCCCGAGGGCATACAGATCGGTGGCCGGGCCGAGGCGCCCGCCGACGATCTGTTCAGGCGCCATGTACATCGGCGTTCCGGCCCCAAAAGCGGTTCCGGTGATCCCCGACCCAGTGAACACTCGCGCGATCCCGAAGTCGCCGAGCTTCGCCGTCCCCACGGTGTCGAACAGGATGTTGCCCATCTTGATGTCACGGTGCAGGATGCCGTGAGCGTGAGCGTGAGCGAGCCCGGCAGCGACCGCGAGCCCCACCGCGCAGATCTGGGGATGGTCGAGGCTGCGCTGTCGGCGGGTCAACGGGCCTCCACCGAGCAACTCCATCACGATCAGACCGAGCCCGTCAGCCTCGATGTAGTCGTGGACCCGCACGATGTGCGGATGATCCAGACTGGCCAGCAGCTCGGCTTCGGCGGCCTCCTCACCGGCGACAGGACTCTCGGCAGGGATCACCTTGACGGCGACGTCGCGTTTGAGCCGCCGGTGCCGGGCAGCGACGACCAGACCGAACGCGCCGGCACCCAACTCGGCGCCGATCCGGTAACCAGGCAGCGCGGCGGCGATCCGCCCCCGATCAATGATCACCCGGCGGCCCACCTCCGGCATATAGACAAGCCGCGTTTCCACACTGTGCTGCCCCCCGTGCCCCCGCCACAGCCGAGCGACATCACCACGGCCATGTTCTGTGAGAGGCCCCTAGCATGTCAGAAAAGGCCTCAGACCAGGAAACCCTCCCACCGTCTCGTAGGGGCAGGCGGGGCGGACCGGCGAGGCGATCAGTCTGCTGGAGCGGGTGGCCGCCGGCCGGGAGCGGATACTCGGTGGCGAGCATCCGGAGATCATGGCAGCAGCGGCCTTGTTACGGATGTGGAAAGGTGACACCGACTTCTGGCCGGGATGGCGGTGCCGTAACGGCTGGCGTTCCTCACACTCCGATTGAGGCACCGTCAGTGGATCATGTTCCCCAGCGTGCGGGGGGTCCGAGTAGCCGCCGAAGATCCATCTTCTGTCGGTCCGTCAGGCGTGGGGCCCGTGCCAGGAGCCGTGCCACATGATCCGCCACGGATGATCGGTGCTCAGGTGGAGGGCCGCCCCCGCGCCCGAGCTCGGTAATGTCCGCCAGGCGGGTGACGTGGCCACCGGATGGCGGCGCCGGGTCCCACCCGCCCACCCCCACAGCCGCCGTAGGTTCCGCCGCGGCGGCGGCTACGGGTGGTGGTGGCGTCTCCAGCGCCACGGTGCCTACGGCGCTCATCTTTCCCGGCATGGCCATGGGGGTGTCGGGTTGGTACTGGCCGCCGTCGGGTTCCCAGTCGAACGGCAACATCGGCGCATCACCGACGCCGGTCATGCCCCGGCCCCCACGCCCGCACCGTCGCCCGCTGCTTCCGCGGCGGGTGGGACTCCCGGTGCCGGCCCACCGGTCACAGTGCCGCGCCCCGCGTAACTCCACGACCCGACAATCACTGTGCGCGGGTCCCCGTCGGGACGGCCGAAGGCGTCCACCGGCAGGCCACCGGTCAGTGCCGCTGCCACAGTGCGGGCGTAGACGCGCCGTGCCCCGCGGAGCGTCCCGAACGTCGTGGAGTACCGCCTACTTTTTGTCACCCAATGGCCACCGAACGCAAAGCTATGGGACCAGCGGAACAGCCCCGGCAGCCGGCCAGGGTCCCTGCCCGCCGCCGCGTCGAGCGCCGCCGCGAAGCCGTCGGCACTGTTGCGTTCGGCGAAGGCGGAGCACGCCAGCAGCCGGGTCTACCGCGGTCAGATGGCTGCGGCGAGTTCGGTGAACGCGGCTGCCAGCCGAAGCTGCGGGTGGGTGTCGGTGGCGAGTTCGTAGTGGCCGCGGCGGATGTTCTGAACCAGAGCATGTCCGGCGCTGATGGTTTGGACGGAGCGGAGGCGTTTCAGCCCGCGCATCGGCCGAAGCCGTGCTTTCAACCGTCCGTGGTCGGTTTCGATCCGGTTGTTCTCCCGGGCAGCGTCGACGTGGCAGGCCTCGGGCAGCAGCTCGTCGAGGACCCGCGGGTAGACCGGAGCCTTGCCGGTGGTGACCTCGACCGGCCGGCGCCCCTGGGTCAGCGCCCGAACGAAGAAGCGCCAGGCAGCCGCCTGGTCGCGGCGTTCGCTGGCGAGGACGTCGATGACCTGGCCATGCTGGTCAACGGCCCGGTAAAGGTAGGTCCACCGGCCGGCGACCTTGACATAGGTATCGTCGACGAACCACCTCTCCCCAGGCCGGTGTCGACACGGCCGGGCCGCCTCGCCCAGCCGAGGCGTGAAGCGCGCCACCCACCGATACACCGTAACGTGATCAACGTCGAGGCCGCGTTCAGCGAGCAGCTCCTCGACATCCCGGTAGGACAGCGCGAACCGCAGATACCACCGCACCGCCAGGACGACCACCTCAGGTGGGAACCGGAACCCCGCGAACTCCGACGCCGGAACCGGTGGACAGACATGACCTCGCCGCATCGCCCGATCATGACTGACCGGCAGCCATCGGACAGCAGGCTCCCCCTATGCAACAGAGCCCGTACTGGAGATAACCAGTGCTGCCGCCCGGAACAATACCTCAGGTAGCAGCAAGGCGTCCTCCACAAGGTCGGCAAGTGCTCTTTCGGAAATGAAGTCGACGTGGCCCGCTGCTGCGGGGCGGTCCATCGCCTTGGATGGACCGACAAGGACACGGCGTGATCGGACGCGACCCGAACCCCGCGGCTGCGCGCCACGAATCTGAACCACGGCGCCGAGGACCGTCGTCATTGCAAATATCGACTAGTAGATGGTCATCTGGCCGGGAATTTCGGACGGATTAAAGCGCGAAATCCTCTGAACGACCTCATCAAGAGGGCCCTCAACGCCTTCTATCGTCGCATGGTAGAGCCAGAAAGTGTTCCCGTCTCGCTCCAATTCCCCGGATACTCGGATTGCCAGATCGTCGTCGTGTGCCCGTACCGCCTGATGATATTGCTCTGAGTTTGAGAGCCGAACCCGAACTTTTTTGATTTCGCCTTCGAAGACCTCCATACCGAAGACGCCTGGGCCTCCAACTTCCTTCTTGCTAAGGAGATGGACCCGCCCTACGAGACTCCGAGCCTGAGAAGGTTCCTCGTCTGCCGCGAATCGTATAGATGCCTTGCTCAGCGGTTGGGTATCATCGGGGGTGAACGAAAACACCGACGAGTAGCTTCCAAGGCTCTCCCGATCGGCAGAATCCCACTCCACAACGATCTCGCTGCCGTCCGAATTCCGGGTGAGTCCTTGAAGCGCGGTCGTCAATTCGTATGAGATTCCCTGAGTGACGCCCGCTTCAAAGGCTGAGAGCGAGCCTGTGGCGTGAAAGTGGGCGAGCGCCTCTACTGTCGCGTCCAGGGCTCCTGTCACCGACTTCGTCACATCACGACTCGCGACGCTCTGATTCTCGGAGTAACGAGGTGCCGTACGGGATCGCGTGGGCATTATGTCCACGGGCATCGGCAGAGCGGCCTCATCGATCATTGTCTCCTTCCCGTGGGATGAGCTTCCGCTTAGCGGTACCAATGCCCCGACGGGGACGAAGGCGGTGACGACGTAGCTGGCTATACCAGTCTGCCCCATCAGTACGCGATCAAGATAGCGTGATGCGAACTGGCCATGGCTATTTATGAAGCGCCGCTTTCTCTCGACATGTGCCTTCGCTCCAGCGAGAAGTGTACGTCTGGCCGCTTCGAGGAGTTCCTCGCCGAGTTTCCATGGAATAAACCCCTTCGGCGCGGACGTCTCCTTATGGAAGCGAATCTCGTCGGCGAGACGTATCGCAAGCCTGGGCGCAATGGTTCTAGACCAGGCGTCGACGAATGCAGGCTCCTGCAGGCGGGTGATAAGTTCCGACATCAAGAGGGTGTAGTCTTTCGCGCTGCGGTCCAACGGAACGGTGACGCTCGAAGCACGACCAACCGCGGTGTCACTCATGGATGCGAGGCGTGTGTAAACCCCCTCGCGGCCCCCAACGATGCGCCAGCCATTTTCTTCAAGTAGGACGGTCAGCCTTTGCGGGTCGATGGCTGCAGGATCAATGTGCGGTCTCGCGGAGGTCATTTCGGTAGATCCCTTCCGAGGTCTATGGCCTCCATCAGACCGGCGAGAGCCTTCGCGTCGAAGACGTTGGACGTGTTAACTGAGAAGGTCGGACTCTCCACGTCCTCCGGGTACTCGTCGCCCTCCAGATTCACCCAGTAGCAGCAGTGCTGCACGGCGAGAGAGTCATGCGCGGCGGATGTCCAGTTCGCCTGACGAGGTGAAGTCAGCATGACGATGAGAATTTTCTTCTTGATGCTGCGCACCAACGTCAGGTCGTTCAAATAATCACGCCTCTTGAGCCGGAATCCGAATTGGCTCCTGGTCGAGTCCGGCGCGATTCGCGTAGTACACTTCAACTGGGCGAGCAGTGGAACCTCTTCGTGGCCGGCCCGGCCCGCTCTAATTATCTCGACATCTACTTTGTGTAGGTCCCACTGGCGAACCTCGACAGTGCAGCCCGCAGTTGCGGCGACGGCGGAAACGTATCCAACCTGGAGTAGCTCCATGTACTTAGTGAAGTGCTCACCGTCATCCACAGGCTCGATCGGCCGGCGCGCGGCCCGAACCAAGCTCTCTGTCATCCGCCCCCCAGCGATCGCCCCTCGCAGCGGTCATATCACGCTTCGTCGCCGGATGGAGTGTTTTGCGCAGGCACATCCAAGCTGTCAGCGAGAGGTTTGGGTGACGTTGCTTCAATCAATCCTGATGGACAGTGCCGAGCTTCTGGAGCGTCTCGCTCGCCTGCGCCGGGCCCAGGTCGGGGCGGTCCGCGCTCCTCACAAGCCGCTGCTGCTCCTGTGGCTGTTCGGCCGCCTGGCCACGACGGGCAGCAGCGCCGCGAGCTACGCGGACGCCGAAGCCCCGGTCAGCGGACTGATCAACCAGTTCGGCCCTCCGGCCCGCCGGGCAACGGCTCGCCAGCGGGCAGCCATGCCGTTCGTTCGGTGCTGATGCTGCTGGTCGGTGTCGTTCCGTGTTCGTACACTGACATCGATCATCAGAATGGGTCTTGTCGGGGGTGGTGGGGTGCCGCGGCGCAGTGCCTGGTGGGTGTGGGCCGGACGGATCGTGTTCGCTCTGATCGTCGTCGGGCTGGTGGTCTATTTCGCCACGGTCGGGTTGGACCGGGCGGACAAGCTCGCCAGCAGCATCAGCCTGGTAGTGGCACTGCTGGCGTTGGCCGCGCCCTACCTTCTGCCCCCACCTGGTGTGTCGGGGTCGGAACCGGACCGGGTCGAGGACACCGGCGATGCGCGTGCGACGGCCGGCGGGCAGGCCAACACCGGGCTGCGCACCCCTGACACCGGCCGATCGGCGCAGGCCACACGCACGGGGGACGCGACCGCGGACGGGCCGGGGTCTGCGGCTAACACCGGTATCTGGCGTGGGCAGCAGCCGTGAGAGCCAAGAAGACATCGCCCGCCGTTGTCTGCGAGGCGGCCACGGTCGCCGGTTCTGGGGACGCGTCCGCCGACAGAGGTGGCGTCGCGAACAGCGGTGTCATGGGCCCTGTCACCGTCCACCATCACCATTCCCCGCCGGTGGTGCTCGGCTGGCCGCGTCGGGTGGGGGTGGTGCCGCGGCGGGCGGACTGTTTTCAGCATCGGGTCGAGGTCGACGGGCTCGCGCGGGCGGCCGCGGAGGGTCGGGCGGTGGTGGTGTGTCAGGTTCTGGCCGGGTTGGGTGGGGTTGGGAAGACCCAGCTGGCCGCGGACTACGCCCACCGGCGGTGGGAGGAGCGGGCGGTGGATCTGCTGGTGTGGACGACCGCGGGGAGCCGCACCCAGATCCTGACCGGCCTTGCGGCCGCCGCCGTGGAGGTGGCGGGTGCTGATCCCGGTGACCCGCAGGCGGCGGCGGGCCGGCTGCTGGCCTGGCTGTCCGAAACCGACAGGCGGTGGCTGGTCGTCCTCGACGATCTCACCGACCCGGCTGACCTCGCCGACCTGTGGCCGCCCGACCGGCCGGGCGGCCAAGTGCTGGTCACCACCCGTCGCCGTGACCCCGTCCTGTTCGGCCCGGCCCGCCACCGTGTCGACGTCGGCGTGTTCACCCCAGCCGAGGCGGCCGCCTACCTGGCCGCGACGCTCGCCGCCCACGGCCGGACCGAACCCGCCGGCGAGCTCGCCGGGCTGGCCGCCGAGCTGGGCTGTCTACCCCTCGCGCTGGCGCAGGCCGCCGCCTACCTCCTCGACCTGGACCTTGCCTGTCCCGCCTACCGGGTCCGACTCGCGGACCGTGGCCGTTCCCTGGCCGAGTTGACTCCCGCCGCGTTGCCTGACGGGCAGCCGGCTCCGGTCGCCGCGGTCTGGTCGTTGTCGATCGACCGTGCCGATCAGCAGCGCCCCGCAGGCATGGCCCGGTCTGTGCTCGAACTCGCCGGCCTGCTCGATGCCAACGGCCTTCCCGAAACCGTCCTGACCAGCCCGCCGGCCCGCACCTACCTGGCCCTCCACCAGCCCAAACCCGACGCCACCACTCCGCCGGGAACAGTCGGGGTCGATGACGCGCGGGACGCGCTGCGTGTCCTGCACCGCCTCAGCCTGATCGACCATGATCCGGCCAGCCCCGCCCAGACGGTACGGGTGCACCAGCTGCTGCAACGCGCCGTGCGTGAAGGCATGCCAGCCGCCCGGCGGCAGGCCGCGGCCCGGGCCGCGGCTGACGCGCTGATGGCCGTCTGGCCCGAGGTGGAACGCGACACCACCCTCGCCCAGGTGCTGCGGGCCAACACCGACAGCCTGCACACCACCACCCCCGACCCGCTGTGGCAGCCCGACGCCCACCCGGTCCTGTTCCGCGCCGCCAGCAGCCTCGGCGACGCCGGCCTTGTCACCGCCGCCATCAGCCGCTACCGCCACCTCGCCGCCACCGCCGCCCACCGCCTCGGCCCCGACCACCCGCACACCCTGACCGCCCGGCATAACCTGGCCTTCTGGCGGGGTGAGGCGGGGGATGCGGCAGGGGCCGCCACCGCGGTGGAGGAGCTTCTCGCTGACCGGCTGCGGGTGCTCGGCCCCAACCACCCGGACACCTTGACCACCCGGCATAACCTGGCCTTCTGGCGGGGTGAGGCGGGGGATGCGGCAGGGGCCGCCACCGCGGTGGAGGAGCTTCTCGCTGACCGGCTGCGGGTGCTCGGCCCCAACCACCCGGACACCTTGACCACCCGGAACAACCTGGCCGCCTGGCGAGGTGAGGCAGGGGATGCGGCAGGGGCCGCCACCGCGTTCGAAGAGCTTCTCGCTGACCGGCTGCGGGTGCTCGGCCCCAACCACCCGGACACCTTGACCACCCGGAACAACCTGGCCGCCTGGCGAGGTGAGGCAGGGGATGCGGCAGGGGCCGCCACCGCGATGGAGGAACTTCTCGTCGACATTCTGCGGGTGCTCGGACCCGACCACCCGCACACCCTGACCACCCGGAACAACCTGGCCGCCTGGCGAGGTGAGGCAGGGGATGCGGCAGGGGCCGCCACCGCGTTCGAGGAACTTCTCGCTGACCGGCTGCGGGTGCTCGGCCCCAACCACCCGCACACCCTGAACGCCCGGAACAACCTGGCCTACTGGCGGGCGAGAGCCGAGGCATCCGGTAACGACCATCCACAAGAGACATAGATCCAGCGCGTGTTTCCGCAGCTCGCATCCATAACGCGGGCCGTGTACCCCGAATGTCACGCACACCCCGTTCCCGCCACGCTCCGATCATGCACGCCGGCGCCGGACGGGTCTCCACCCGCGACCAGCACGCCGTCTACCGCACACGTCGCAAAGTCCGGTTGGGGTACACCCCAACGCCACACGATCAACAAGCCCAAGAAGCGTCAGATTAGAGTCCCCGGCACGGTTTCTTGACACCTGTCCGGCAGGATCTTAAAGTCCAGCCTGACATTTTCCGGGTGTGGCAGGGGACGGGGCGGATGCGGGTCGGTTACGTCAGGGTCAGCAGCATCGACCAGAACACCGTCAGGCAGCTTGACGGGGTTGACGTCGAGCGGCTGTTCGTCGACAAGGCGTCCGGGAAGGACAGCGCCCGGCCGCAGCTCGACGAGCTGATCGCGTTCGTCCGCGACGGCGACACCGTGCTCGTGCACTCCATGGACCGCCTCGCCCGCAACCTCGACGACCCGCGCCGCCTCGTCCGCACGCTGACCGGGAAGGGTGCGCGGGTCGAGTTCGTCAAAGAGCAGCTGACCTTCACCGGCGAGGACTCGCCGATGGCGACGCTGCTGCTGTCGGTCATGGGCGCGTTCGCCGAGTTCGAACGCGCCCTGATCCTCGAACGCCAACGTGAGGGCATCGCCGCCGCCCGCCAGCGCGGCGTCTACACCGGACGCAAACCCGCCCTCACCATCGACCAGACCGCCGCCCTGCGCGAGCGCGCCGCCGCCGGCGCACGCAAGACCGACCTCGCCCGCGAGTTCGGCATCAGCCGCGAGACCGTCTACCACTACCTGCGGACCCCAGACGCCGCCGCTGCCACCAGCTGAGGCCGAGCCGACCGCGCACCTCGGCGAGATTGCCGCGGGCGGTCAGGGTGTGCGGGTGCTCGTCGCCGAGCAGCCGGGTGCGGTCGGCGACCAGCCGCTCCAACAGGCTGATCGCCTCGCCGGTGCGCCCCGCCTGCTCGTAGGAGACGGCGAGGTTGCCGCGGGCGGTCAGGGTGGCGGGATGCTCCTCGCCGAGCAGCCGGGTGCAGTCGGCAACCACCCGCTCCAACAGGCTGATCGCCTCGCCGGTGCGCCCCGCCTGCTCGTAGGAGACGGCGAGGTTGCCGCGGGCGGTCAGGGTGGACGGGTGCTGGTCGCCGAGTAGCCGCGCCCGGTCGGCGACCAGCCGCTCCCCCAGGCGGATCGCCTCGCCAGTGCGCCCCGCCTGCCAGTAGGAGGAGGCAAGGTTGTTGCGGGCGGTCAGGGTGTGCGGGTGCTCGTCGCCGAGCAGCCGGGTGAAGTCAGCGACCAGCCGCTCCTCGATGCTGATGGCCTCGCCGGTGCGCCCCGCCTGCCGGTAGGAGGAGGCGAGGTTGCCGCGGGCGGTCAGGGTGCGCGGGTGCTCGTCGCCGAGCAGCCGGGTGCGGTCGGCGACCAGCCGCTCCTCGATGCTGATGGCCTCGCCGGTGCGCCCCGCCTGCCGGTAGGAGGAGGCGAGGTTGGCGCGGGTGGTCAGGGTGTCGAGGTGTTCGTCGCCGAGCAGCCGGGTGCGGTCGGCGACCAGCCGCTCCAACAGGCCGATGGCCTCGACGGTGCGCCCGGCCTGCCGGTAGGAGGAGCCGAGGTTGTTGCGGGTGGTCAGAGTATCGGGGTGGTCGTCGCCGAGCAGGCGGGTGGCCTGGTCTGTCATGTGCTGCCAGTAGGGGACGGTGGTGGTGTGCAGGCCGGCGTCGAGCAGGCTGGTGCCGGCCCGGTAGAGCAGCCGGTGGCCGTGGGGTTGCCAGAGCAGGTCGCCGGCGATGGCGGTGAGGGTGGTGGTGTTGGCCCGCAGCGCGGCGGTGAGCTCGGGGGTGGTGTGGTCGGCCTGGGGCCACAAGGCGAGCAGCGCGTCGGCGGCGGCATGGCTGGCCGCGGCCAGATCCGCTGTGTTCTCCCGGACGGCGCGGGCGGTCAACGCGTGGATGCGCACCGCGCGGGCGCTGTCGGTGGGAGTGTGGGTGAGCAGGCCGTAGCGGTGCAGCAGCCGCAGCGCGCGGCGGGCCTGCTCGGCGCTGACAGGCTGGCCGGCGCCGCCGGTGCGGTGCGGGGCCAGGTAGTCGGTGGCGGCGGGGGTGGCCCACAGGGTGTCGGGATGGCCGGCGGGGTCGAGCATGGCGGCCAGGGCGAGAGCGGGACGGGCGAGCCCGGCCGGTTCCGCCGCGTCGGCGGCGTCCAACGCGAGGAGCAGGGTGACCGCGATCGGGCGGGGGTAGCCGTCCGGCTGGGCGCCGGCGGGCATAAGCGCGGCCAGCCGCTCGGTGCCGCCGACGTAGCGGGCCAGATAGGCCGTGCAGCCTTCGCCCTCGCTGAGCATGTAGGCGGCGGCGTGGGACAGGGCCAGCGGCAGATGCCCCAGCGCGCCGGCCAGCGCGCCGGCACCCGCATCCAGCAAGTCGCCCATGCCGGCGTCGGTGAGCCGCTGGGTCAGATACGCCACCGACTCGTCCGCCCCGTACACATCGACGTCGACCTGCCAGCGCCCCGCACTGGCCAGGACGGCGTCACGCAGACGGGTGGTCGCCAACGTCCAGCCGCAGGGCCGCGTCGGCGGCCACCAGCCCGCCCGGCGGGCCGAATCGGACAGATCAGCCGGGTCGGTGACGTCGTCGAGGACGACCAGCCACGACCGGTCGGTGGCGTGCAGCCACTCCAGGAACGCCTGCGCATCCGCGGCCAGGTCGACCCCACCAGCACCCGCCGCCCCGACCCGCACCGCCGCCCGGGCGTAGGCGGTGACGATCTGGTCGGTGCTCCCGGCGTTCACCCACACCACCAGATCCGTGCCGCCCTCCACGGCGTCACGGGCGAACCGCGCCGCCAGCTGCGACTTCCCGACCCCACCCCCACCCGCCAACACGCGCGTCCCCTGCCGGGCCAGAACCACATCCGCGCCCTGGCCGCGGGCCGCCACCACACGATCCCGCAACCCCCGACGAGGCTGGAACGCCGACGCCAACGCGGGCGGCTGCCCCACCACCACCGGCCACCGCGGTCCCGGAACCACCCGCGGATAGTGATGATGCTCGTGAAACTCCGGCCTCACATCGCCCTCGATGACCCCGGAGTTAGCAACACCACCTCGCTCGGCCGACGCTTCACCCGACTCGGTGACCACCGCCGCCCGCGACCCTGCCGACCGCGAGGGCCTGCGGGCCTTCACCGCCCGGACCCGCGCTGAACACCGGTGATGGCCGTCGATCCCGGCCCGTGCGCGGTCGCCTTCCCCGTCCGCCCGGCCCACACCCACCGCCGGCGCCGACGAGGCACACCAACCCCCCGCAAAGATCAACCATGGTGATCGAGCACAGTCTACGAACACGAATCCATCGCCCCGATGGCCCCCGGAGCCCCCACCCCTGACGGCTGAGAGCGCGGCCGGTGCGGGTTGCGGCGGCGCGGTGTTGGGGTGTACCCCAAACCGACGCCCCTGGCCGCCCCGACAAGATCGCTCTAGGGGTCGGCGTCGCCCCGCCACTCCCGCAGCACCGCGGCCGCCGCCGCGGTGTCCGGATGCTCGTCGCCGAGCAGCCGCGCAAAGTCGGCGGCCACCCGCTCCCCCAAGCTGATCGCCTCACCGGTTCGCCCCGCCTGCCCGTACGAGGCGGCGAGGTTGGCGCGGGCGGTCAGCGTGTGCGGATGCTCGTCGCCGAGCAGCCGCTCCCGATCGGCGGCCACCCGCTCCTCGAGGCTGATCGCCTCACCGGTCCGCCCCGCCTGCCCGTACGAGGCGGCGAGGTTGCCGCGGGCGGTCAGCGTCTCCGGATGCTCGTCGCCGAGCAGCCGCGCAAAGTCGGCGGCCACCCGCTCCCCCAAGCTGATCGCCTCACCGGTTCGCCCCGCCTGCCCGTACGAGGCGGCGAGGTTGGCGCGGGCGGTCAGCGTGTGCGGATGCTCGGTCCCGAGCAGCCGCTCCCGATCGGCGGCCACCCGCTCCTGCAGGCTGATCGCCTCACCGGTCCGCCCCGCCTGCCGATACGAGTCGGCGAGGTTGCCGCGGGCGGTCAGCGTGTGCGGATGCTCGGTCCCGAGCAGCCGCGCGCAGTCGGTGGCCACCCGCTCCTGCAGGCTGATCGCCTCCCCGGTCCGCCCCGCCTGCCCGTACGAGAGGGCGAGGTTGCCGCGGGCGGCCAGGGTGTCCGGATGCTCGTCGCCGAGCAGCCGCGCGCGGTCGGCGGCCACCCGCTCCTCAAGGCTGATCGCCTCCCCGGTCCGCCCCGCCCGCCCGTACGAGGCGGCGAGGTTGGCGAGGACGGCCAGTGTGTCCGGATGCTCGGTCCCGAGCAGCCGCGCGCAGTCGGCGGCCACCCGCTCCAACAGGCTGATCGCCTCCCCGGTCCGCCCCGCCTGCCGATACGAGGCGGCGAGGTTGCCGCGGACGGCCAGGGTGTCCGGATGCTCGTCGCCGAGCAGCCGCGCGCAGTCGGCGGCCACCCGCTCCTGCAGGCTGATCGCCTCACCGGTCCGCCCCGCCCGCCCGTACGAGAGGGCGAGGTTGGCGCGGACGGCCAGCGTGTCCGGATGCTCGGTCCCGAGCAGCCGCGCGCAGTCGGCGGCCACCCGCTCCAACAGGCTGATCGCCTCACCGGTCCGCCCCGCCCGCCCGTACGAGAGGGCGAGGTTGGCGCGGGCGGTCAGGGTGTCCGGATGCTCGTCGCCGAGCAGCCGCGCGGAATCGGCGGCCACCCGCTCCTCGAGGCTGATCGCCTCACCGGTCCGCCCCGCCTGCCGATACGAGTCGGCGAGGTTGCCGCGGGCGGCCAGGGTGTCCGGATGCTCGTCGCCGAGCAGCCGGCTGGCCTGGTCTGTCATGTGCTGCCAGTAGGTGACGGTGGGGGCGTGCAGGCCGGCGTCGAGCAGACTGGTGCCGGCCCGGTAGAGCAGCCGGTGGCCGTCGGGCTGCCAGAGCAGGCCCCCGGCGTGGCGGGTGAGGGTGGTGGTGTTGGCCTGCAGGGTGGTGGTGAGGTCGGGGAGGGTGTGGTCGGCCTGGGGCCACAGGGCGAGCAGCGCGTCGGCGACCGTCCGGCTGGCCGCCGCCGGGTCGGGGAGGGTTTCCCGGGCGGCGCGGGCGGTCAGGGCGTGGATCCGCACGGCACGGGCACCGTCGGTGGGGGTGTGAGTGAGCAGGCCGTAGCGGTGCAGCAGCCGCATCGCCCGGCGGGCCTGGTCGGCGCTGACCGGCCGGCCGGCGCGACGCCGGCCAAAACGGCCCCGGCTGGGGGTACCAGTGCCGTGGGCGGTCAGGTAGCCGGTGACCGCGGGGGTGGCCCATAGCGCCTCCGGATGTCCGGCGGGGTCGCAGAGTGCGGCCAGGGCGAGAGCGGGGCGGGCCAGTCCGGGCGGGTCGGCCGTGTCGGCGGCGTCGAGGGCGAGGAGCAGGGTGACCGCGACCGCCCGGGGATAGCCGTCGGGCTGGGTGTCGGCGGGCATCAGGTCGGCCAGCCGGCTGTCAGCATGGGTGTAGCGGGCCAGGTAGGCGGTGCATCCTTCGCCCTGGCTGAGCATGTAGGCGGCGGCGTGCGACAACGCAAGCGGTAGATGACCCAGCGCGTCGGCCAGCCCGCCCGCCGGCGTCCCCTGCCCCCCGGTTTTCCTGTCCGGGTCGAGCAGGTGGGGGTGGCCGGCGTCAGTCAGCCGGTCGGTGAGATACGCCGTCGACTCGTCGGGGCTGTACACGTCCACATCGACCTGGAGGCGTCCCGCGCTGGCCAGGGTCGGATGGTCGCGTAGCCGGGTGGTCGCCACCGTCCAGCCGGCCGGCCGGTGTGGGGGCCACCAGCCGGTGAGCGGCGCCGGGTCGACGATGTTGTCGAGGACGACCAGCCACGACCGGGACGTGGTGTGCAGCCACTCCAGGAACCTCTGCGCGTCGACGGTCAGATCCGTGCCGTCGGCGCCGGGTAGCCCGACCTGTGCGGCGGCACGGGCGTAGCTGCTGATGACCTGGTCGGCGGTGGCGGCGTCCACCCAGACGACCAGGTCGGTGCCCTGCGCGAGCGCCCGGTGGGCGAACCAGGCCGCCAGCTGCGACTTGCCGACCCCACCCCCACCCGCCAACACCCGCGTCCCTACCGCACCCGCGTCCCGGCGGGTCTTCCGCTGGGTCAGGACCACATCCGCGCCGCGGCCACGAGCCGCGGTGATCTGGTCGCGCAGGCCCTGGCGGGGTTGGAACGCCGACGCCAACCCGGGCGGCCGGCCCACCAGCACCGGCCACACTGTGGGCGCCGCCGGCTGGGGATGATGATGATGTTCGACGGTGACAGGGCCCATGACACCGCTGTTCGCGACCGCACCGTGGTCCGCGGACGCGGCCCCGGACCCGGCGACCGTAGCCGCCTCCGCCGCGACGGGCGGTGTCTTCTTGGATTTCACGGCCGGGGCCCACGCTGAATACCGGTGTTGGCCGACGACCTAGGCCCGTCCGCGGTCGCGTCCCCTGTCCGCGCGGCCCGCGCCGCCCGGCCGACATCGCCGGTGTGCAGGCCGGTGTTGGCCTGCCCGCCGCCGGTGGCACGAGCGTCACCGGTGTCCTCGACCCGGTCCGGTTCGCCCCCCGACACACCCGGTAGGGGCAGCAGGTACGGCGCGGCCAACGCGAACAGTCCCACCAGCAGGCTGATGCTGCTGGCGAGCTTGTCCGCCCGGTCCAACCCGACCACGGCGAGATAGACCACCAGCCCGACGACGACCACGGCAAACACGACCCGTCCCGCCCACACCCACCAGGCGCTACGCCGCGGCACCCAACCACCCCCGAAACCATCCTTCTGGTGATCGGTGTCAGTGTACGAACACGGACCGACACCGACCAGCAGCACCACCACCGAACCGAACCGGCCCGACACCCCCCGCACGGGGGATTGTCGCGTGGAGGGGGATTTCCTGCGACAACCGCGGGGGAGTGACACCACCCCACCCAAGATCGAATGGGTAAAGAATTACTCGCCCTCACGGGGCAGGCCGGTCAGAACAGGCCGAGATGCCGCGGTCCGGCGCTCGCGGACCCGGCCTCGTCGATGGTCGTCGTGGGCGGCATCGGGTCCCGGCGGGCTGGACGGGCGTGGCGGCGTCCGCGAGGACGCGGATCTGACCGTGGGAGACGGCGGAGCGCGGCCGTACAGGTCCCGAGCGCACTCTCCTGCGTCGATGAGCCGTACACGCTTGTCCGGCGGGCCCCAGGGCGCCAACTCCTGGCCGCAGCATCCCGGGAGCGTCACCCGAGGAGCGCGGCGGCACTGGCCTACTTGTTCCACACAACCCCGGTCTCCACGCCCATCGCCAGCTCCGGTACCGCCAGCTGCCCACCTGGCGCTATGAAGCAGGTCACGTCCCCGCGGCGATCCCTGACGGCCCGCCTGTCGCGAGATCCAACGCTCGGGCGGTCGAGGTGCTTTCGGCTCGGCATGTTCACCTCGCCAGTGGATCGCCCACGGAAGATCATTCTCTGGGTGCTGGTGCGCGATCAAACAGGTTTGATGATCGGAATGCGGATTAGTCTGCGTTTGGGGCTGTTTAACGCTGCTCGCGTCGTCTACTCTGTGCTGCGCTGGACTGGCAGCAAGGAGTGATGATGACGCGTCGCTGGTGGTGGGGGGTGGTACTCGGGGCGGTGCTGGTCGCGTTGCTGGCGGCGGCCGGGCCGTGGCGTGTGCACGCGAACGGTTCCGCGGGTGCCCTGGCGGTCACGGGCTGGGCGATGTGGGTGGCCGCCGTGGCCGTGGTGGTGTGGGTGTGGCTGCGGGAACGGGGTCTGATCTGGCCGGGGTCGTCGCTGCTCGGGAGCCTGTTCCCCGGCGGGGCGGTGCGGGATCTGACGGTGTTCACCGTTGCGACGTCGCCGACCCGGCCGGTGTCACCGCCGCGGACCACGCCTGTCCTTCCCGGCGCGCCGTCTCGACGTCCATCCCCGCCGGCCCCAACGCGGGAGCAGAGCATGGGCGCCGGCGAGATGGTGGCGTTTGTTCCCCAGCGGCCGAGCCCCGGGCTCGCGACGTACCCGGGGCGGCACCCGGCGCTGACCGGCCCGCATCCGACCTCTGCGGCGGCGGTCGACGAGGACGGTTTCCTCCCGGAAGCGCTCGCCGCTGCCCTGCGCGACCCTCAGAACGTGTTTGAGATCTCCATCCAGAGATCCGGATCGCCTCGACACGCCGATCGGCGAGGGCTCCCCGCATGGCGTGTTGCGACGTCAACGATCATCCGAGGGCGTTCTCAAACACGTTCTCACACCCCCCATACCAGCGCCCCTTTGACGGGCGGGGGATGCCGTATCGCGGCGGGGATCTCGGGGGCGGGTGTGGTGACCGTCGACGTGCTGACCGGGCCCGGCTGGGCAGTGAACGGCCCAGGCAGGGACGGGGTGATCCGAGCGGTTCTCGCGCAGCTGCTCCAGGGCCTGCCGCGGGGCAACGGGCCGGTGCAACCGGTGGTGAGCGTCGCCTACGCGCGGCGTCTCGGCCTGGCGGATCCCGAGCGCCTGGGCCTTGCCGTGGCGCCGACCTGCGCGGTGATGGTGCGGCATCTGGCCGCGGAGATCACCCACCGGTCCCGGTTGGCGCAGCGCGTCGAACCCTCGGCCGGTCTCGCGGACCTTCGTGCCACGTTTCCCGACGAACCCTTCCCGGTGATCGTCGCCGTGCTCGACGAGATGGCGCCGAACAGCGGGCCGATGATCCGCAGCCTGCTGGCACGAGGCGCGACGCTTGGGGTCAACGGGCTGCTCGTTGGCGACGCGTTTCCGGGCGTCACGGTCGCCGCGGACGGGAACGTCATCGCCGACCAGACCTCGTATGGCCTTCGCCGGGCCTTCACCCTGGGCGCGGAGCCCACCCGGCGTCTGCTCGCCCGCCGGACGTCGGGCACGGCCGGTGAGGAGGTGACGATCCCGCTTGTCGGATGGCAGCTCCCCGCACCACCCGCACCCCGGCCCGCACCGGCACAAGTCCCTCTCCCACCGCCCGCCGTCGCCCCGCCGCCGTCCACATCAGGTGCCAGCGGACAGGGGGTCATGCTCGTGACGTTCGGCCGGCCGCATCTGACCGGAACCGACGGCCAACCCGCCTACCACGGACTCCTCAGCATGGAGATCGCCACCTACCTCGCCCTCTACCCCGACGGCGCGTCCACCGCCACGCTCGTCGACCGGCTCCTCCCCGACACCGACCCGGCCCGCGCGAGAAACCAGATCCACCAAGGCGTCCGCCGGCTCCGCGACGCCTGCCGGCACACCTGCGGCACGACCATCACCATCGACAGCGCCAAGGGTGTCTACCGACTGCGTCTGCACGGCGCGGCCCGCTGCGACCTGTGGGACTTCCAGACCGCACTTGACGACGCCGACCACGCCCGCGACGACGACGAACGCACCGCCGCGCTGGGCCGCGCCGTCCACGCCTACACCGGCCGGTTCGCCGACGGCATCGACGCACCCTGGGCCGAAGGCCCGGCCACCACCCTGGCCCAGCAGGCCCTCGACGCCGCCCGCGACCTCGCCGACCTCCTCGCCGACCACGACCCGGCCGGCGCGGTCGCCATCCTGGAACAGGCCCTGCTGCACGACCCCCACGCCGAAGCCGCCCACACCCACCTCATGCGCCTGCACGCCCACACCGGCCACCCCGCAGACGTCCACCGGGTCTACCACCGGCTCGAACACAGACTCGCCGAGATCGGCGCCCGCCCCACCCCCGCCACCACCGATCTCCTCGCCCGTCTCCTACGGCCCCGTACCCCACCCGTCCGATGACCACCGACGACGACCGGCAGCAAAACCCAGAGCCCGCCCACGCCGACCATGAGCCGCCCGGCCGCCGCCCGCATCGGCTCCTTCGGCTCCGCAGACCCCCCACCACCACGATCCCGGCACGCCAGCCCGCACCCTGGCCCGTCGCAGCCACCTGGTGCCAACCCGACGAACACATCTACACCCGCAGCCCCTGCACCGCATGGTCCACCCGCAGCGAACCTCGTCAGGGCGGCCCCACCTGGCTCGACCACGGCGACGGAACCCTCTACATCACGAACCTCCAAACCGTCGTCTTCCTGAGCTTGCCCGAAGATGTCCTCTGCGTGCCGCACTGGACCGTCACCGAAACCGGAATCCGCCACGGCCACCTCGAAATCGCCATGATCGGACACAGCATCGTGCGTCTCCACCTCCCGGACGCCCACACCCACCAGCATCTCCTCGACCATCTCCGCGAAGGACAACGACGCACCCGCAGCCGCCCCTTCCTATAAGCCATCACCCCATCAGGGCAGCGCGTCAGAAGGGGGCTCGAACCGGTGGACCGAACCCATCACCTGGCGCCTCATTGCCGCCTGCGTCACCCTGACCGCAGTCGTCTCCATCGCCGCCAGATCACGGCTCGGATTAATCTCCCACGCCCCCTTCTCACGCGCTTGCGCTGACGAAGACCGCGGAGGCGATCGCCGCTTCGTCTGAAGTCGCTGATCGCGCTCTGCCCAGGCCGGCACATCCACGCCACCGTGCCCCTGGTCTCAGGTACGAGGACGGGAGGCACTCGGTCCCCCACCAGTTCGCCGGGGCCAAGATATGGGTGCGCTGGCCCTACGCTAAGCAGGATGACCGTTCTGACCCGCGGGCTAATCCTGGACTTTTACGGTCTATTGGGAAGAAGCCGTGCATCGCCGGCAGTGGCGGCGGCACACCATGAGCCGAGCGCCGAAATCTGCACAAAGAAGAGATCGCCCAGCCCTATACTGTCGGCGAAGATGATCAGCTCGGCACGAAGGCCCCGTCGGCCCTTCCCGACTCGAAAAGCCGAACTCCATAGCTGGACGAGCGGAAGATCTGACTGAGCGTGGTATGCGTGGATGACATCAAAGTCTGTCGTTGTCGCGGCCGGTCAGGCCCCGAGATCTTCGCGGCGGCTACGCAGATACCTGCGCCACCCTCGGGTGAGGCCCGGGATGGGTTGACGTCCCTAATTTGTGTTAAGATTCCTTTGCCGCCCAGCACCCCCCGAGCTGGGCGGCACTTTCACGCCGCCGCACTGCACGGGCGTCGTGCGCTCAGGGGTATGGCCGCGAGAGCCGCAGGCTCCGGCAGGTGAAATTCTCCGCGGGTCCCGGGACCCGAGAGGGGCCGGGAGCTCATCACCACACCGCTTTCAGGAACAGGTCAGCGACCGTGGCGGGCCGACCGGCCCGCACCCCGCAATACACGGCGCCCCATGGTGCGGCACAGCCTCCCGGAGCAGACACGAGCTCCCGGGTAGCACTCTGGTTCCGACGGGCCCGTGACCGGGCCGGCCTGAGTTCCTGCGTCACCGCCAGGAACGGGAAGCCCGATGACCTTGCCCACAATGACGGGACTGCGGTACACGCTGATCCACCCCCGCCGCGCCGCCCGAGAGCAGCACACGGCACCCCGGGAGACCGCGCCGCCTGAAACCCGCTCGCCTGGGCCTACCTCGGGGCCTGGAACGCCCACCCGAAGGCTATTCTCCGGAGCTCGAAGGGAGGCCACTGTGAGCAGTGCCGCTCCTGGCCCTCGCCGGGCGTTGCGTCTGATCGTTACGGGTGGGACGGGTGGTCATATGTTCCCCGCGCTGACGACGGTCCGGACTCTGCAGCGTCGTCTGGGCGCCGACGGGGTTGAGGTGCTGTGGGTCGGTGCGGAACGCGGCCTGGAGGAGCGGGTGGCCGGCGAGGAGGGTATCGACTTCCGGTCGGTCGCCACGGGCAAGATCCGCCGGTCAAGCAGCCTGTGGAGGATGGCGTCGGCGGAGAACGTGCGGGATATGGGCCGGGTGCCGCTCGGTGTGGCGCAGGCTCGTTCGCTGGTCGGCGGGTGGGCGCCGGATGTGGTGCTTGCGACCGGCGGCTATGTCGCGGTGCCGGTGGGACTGGCGGCGTGGATGTGCCGTCGGCCGCTGGTGGTGCATGAGCAGACGGTGCGCCTGGGCCTGGCGAACCGGACGTTGGCGCGGGTGGCCGCCCGGGTGGCGGTGTCGAGTGCGCCGTCGTTGGAGCTGCTGCCGGACGCGGTCCGTGCTACGGCCGTGGTGACGGGGAATCCGGTGCGCGCCGAGGTGCTGTCCGGGCAGGCGTCTCGGGCGGTGGTGTCGCTGGGCTGGGCAGGCCATGATCCGGCGTTGCCGACGGTGTATGTGACCGGCGGTGTGCAGGGGTCGGTGCAGATCAACACCGCGGTGGCCTGGGCGCTGCCGTGGCTGGTGGAGCAGGCGAACGTGATCCACCAGTGCGGCCCTGGCAACGTCGAGGCGTTGCATGGGAGTGCGGCGGGTCTTGCGGTGCCGGGGCGGTACTTCCTGACGGGGTTCCTGCGTGGGGAGGTCGCGGACGTTCTCGCGCTCGCGGATGTGGTGGTGTCGCGCAGCGGTGCGGGGACGATTGCTGAGCTGACCGCGCTCGGGAAGGCCGCGGTGCTGATTCCGTTGGCGTCGTCGGCGGGCAACGAGCAGGCGCACAATGCCCGCTATCTGCAGGATGCGGGCGCGGCGGTGGCGTTGGAGGGTGAGGTGTCGCCGGAGCTGCTGTGGAAGGCGGTGGAGCCGCTGCTGACGGACCGGGATGCCCGCACCGCGATGGCGCAGCGGGCGCGGGCGTTCGGCCGACCGGACGCGGCCGAACGCCTCGCGGACGTGGTCCTCGACGCCGCCGGTTGGCGTTAGGGCAGGCGGCGGCCCTGAAGCGTTTGGCGCAGGAGGGCAGCGACCTGCTGGACGTCGCTGTGGGTGAGGGCGGGGTGGAATGGCAGGCTGAGGATCCGGGCTGCGGCCTGCTCGGTGATCGGCAGCGGGGTGTGCCAGGGGGCGAAGGCGGGCTGGAGATGGTTGGGCGGGTAGGGGGCGCCGACTCCGATTCCGGCGGCGCGTAGCTGGTGGAAGACGCGGTCGCGGTCGGGGATCTGCACGACGAAGTGGAACGGGGTCGTGTGCGCGATGTCGACGTCGACCACCGTGACGTCCTCGATGCCGTCGACGGCGTTGTTGTAGGCATGCCACAGATCGGTGCGGCGTTTCGTGATCTCGACGAAGGCGTCGCGCTGGACTTGCAGGAATCACGCACGTTCGCGACGCCGGGACGCGGAGATGGCGGTGCCCCGCCGGGCCAGCGCTGTGGCGGTGAGTCGCTCGCCGACGCCGATGCCGATGCCGGTCAGGACCGCGTGGAGGTAGCCATGGCAGGGCCTGCCTCCCACCGGAAAGCCCTGATCGGTCGATCTCCCCAGGTGCCTGTGCTGCTCCCCTGCTTCGTGGGATCCGAAAGCTTCCTCAGGGCGGGCAACGTCCTCGGGCGCCTCCACTGCGATGGCCGTGACCGGCGAGCTGCTGTCTGTGGACGGGGCCGGGAGACGGCGAAGGTGAGATCCGGCTGCATTGGCAAGAGCGCGGGCCACGGGCTGCTTCTCCCAGGCCAAGACCTCCAGACGCCCCAGTGAGGCCAGCGCGGCGAACTGGCGATCACCGGACGCGACGATGAACACGCGCCCACCTCGCTGGTGCACGTAGTGGGCGTGCTGCAGCAGGGCCTTGTCGGCGGCATTGGCGCTGGAGGGCACAGGCCAAGGTGCTACCCCGAGTTCGGCCAGCACGGATACGACTTCGTCGAGGCTCGGGTCGTCCTGGGCGTAGCAGGCCACGACGTGATGGACGGGTGCTGCGGCGTCCAGAAGCGCTCGGACCCGCCTACGGACGAGATCCGGCCGTGGCCGCACAGAACCGACGGCGTTCTCGATGTCGATGAGCAATACGCGGTCATCTGCCTGCATCGTGTAATCATGCCTGGTCTGGATGAGCGGGTTGGTCGCACCGCCGGTCCGGATGTGGATGCTCTCGGGGAACGAATGCAGCTGCCCCACTGCCGGTCTGGCCGTCAACAGCCGCGCTCAGCCAAGCTCGACGCATCGACCGCCGTGCCCGCTCATCAGCTGCCAGGGCGGGCAGCGCTCGGCGTTCCACCCGGGTGGCTGGGGACGAAGGCGTGGGGCGCCGGCACGGCTGCCGACGCTATGCTCGGCGAGGTGACGGTTCTGGCGCGTGGGTTGATCCTGGACTTCTTCGGCGTGCTGACCAGCAACATGGTCGAGGTCATCGGATACTTCGAGGATCGGGAGAAGCTGGCCAGGGGCACGTTCCTGCGGGGGTGGGCCGACCCGGCCGGGAAGGCCCTGTTCGCCGCCTTGGAGCTTGGGCAGATAAGCCAGCAGGAATGGAACGTCGGGTTCGGCGAGCTGATCGGCGTGCAGCCTGACGATCTGATGGCGCGGTACCTCGCCGACGCCTACCCCGCCTACCGGGTCCTCGACGTCGCCAAGCAGGCCCGGGCCGCCGGGATCAGGACCGCTGTCCTGTCGAACTCGCTCGGGCGAACCCCCTACGACCCGTACGCCGGGTGGAACCTGCGGGCGAGCTTCGACGAGCTGGTCTTCTCCACCGACCTCAAGATCCGCAAGCCTGATCCTCGGGTCTTCCAGATCACCGCCGACAAGCTTGGGCTGACGCCGCAGGAATGCGTGTTCGTCGATGACACCGAGGACAACCTGGTCGCCGCCGCGCGGCTGGGCATGAAGGTGCTGCTGGGGTTGGACGAGGATGTGACCGTGCGTGAGCTGCGGGCGGTCTTCGGTCTACCCGTCTTGTAGGAAGTCGCGGACAGCTGGGCTGGCCGAGTGCGGCGCCAGTTTCCTACGCAGCCCGGACAGGGCCGAACCCGACCGCGCCGAATCGACCGTGTTCAGGCAGCGCGCGGCGTGCCGGGCGCTGGCGACGGCGGCGTCGAGGTCGTGCGACGCCAGGTGTGCCTCGGCGGCGCGCGCCAGGTAGATCGCATGGCTGCGCGGGAACTGCTGGTCGCCGGGGTAATCGGCGTCGGAGGCGGCGGTGAAGAAGTGCAGCGCGGCAATCGGGTCGCCCAGGTCGAGCGCCGACGACCCAGCGATCATCTCGATCTCCGCGCGGGTCACCCAGTACAGGACCGGCGGATCGTCGTCGTGCGGTCCGCGGTCGAGCAGGTCGCGGGCGTGGTGAAGCGCGCGGGTCATCCCGGCACGGTCCCCGGTCTTGGACAAGGCGCGGGCCTTTCTCGCCGCGAGCATGGCCCGCATCCGCGGTGTGCTCTGGCCCGCGAGGGACTCCTCGGCGAACGTCAGCAGTCTCACCGCGTCGCGCGGGTCACCGACCGTGTAGTGCTGCACGGCCAGGAACGACATGGCATAGGCGCCGGCGGTGGCGTCCCCGGCGGTCGCCGACGCCCGCAACGCCGTCTCGAAGTAGCGTTCAGCGCGCCCGTGACGGTCGGAGTCGAACAGGCTCCACGCGGTCTGCCTCGCCGCCTCCGCCGCCAGCGACAATGCCCGTGCCTCGACACGCGCGGGCAGCCCGCCACTGTTGATCAGCTGCGTGATCAGCGCGAGTTCGTTGCGGGCGAGGCGGGCCATCTGGCCGCTTCCGAGCTCGTCGTCCAAGTGCCTCAGATGCTCCAGCCGGTCGCCGATGTGATCGAACAGCGCCGAGGCGCCGAACGCCGGCCTGCCTCGCGGCACGACGGCCGCATCTGCGGGCAACTCGGACTGGCCTGTTATCGCGGTACGCCAGTGGCCGAGGAGCGCGGCCAGCGCCGCGCCCGAGGTGACGACGAAACCACGACGGTCCACCCCACCTCCACGGGCCTGATCATTAAGGATGTCCAGGGGCGGCGCTTTCGGCTGTGGAGGGTTGTCCATGGCCGGCTGCGCCGACTCAGCGTGTCCGGAGTCCATCTCTGGCGGGTTGCAGGGCGGTCGCGAGGAGCTGGTCGGCGGCGGCGACGTTGGGGTCGCTGAGGTAGGGGCGCCACGACGTGCGGATGCCGGTGAGGGTGTTGTGTACTCGGGTTGAGGACACCTCGAGATCGCTGGCGAGGGTGAGCACCGTGTGCGCGGCGGCGTCGGGTCGCTGGCGGCGGAGTTGGATGGCGGCGAGTCGGCTTCCGATCAGGGCGCGGCTGCGGTTTTCGGTGGTGGTGCGGGTGGTGACGGAGGCGGTGAGGTGTCGTTCGGCGGCGGGCAGATCACCGACGGCGGCGAGCGTGAGACCGGCCTGATGTTCGAAGCTGGGTCGCTGGTAATTCCCGAATAGCGCGTTATTGGCTCGGGAGTCCGCGCGGTCGAGGTAGGTCTCGGTTTGGTGGAGGAGGCGGCGGGCGTGGCGGGGGTCGCCGTTGGCTACGGCGGTTGCTTCGGCGCGTAGGCCGGTGATCCAGGCGCGGTGGCGCATCGGCGCGTTGTCCGGCAGGCTGCTGGCGGCGGCGTCCGCGAGCGCCAAGCCGGCGCGGTGGTGGCCGAGTTCGATGGCCTAGACGGCCATGGAGCGTAGCGCGGTGGTGCGCAGGAGCGGATCGCCGGCTTCGTCGGCGAAGCGCACTGCTTGGACGTAGTACCGCTGGGCGAGGCCGCTATGTCCGTCGTCGGCGGCCATCCAGGCTGCGAGGTAGGTGAGCTGGGACGCGGCGGCGAAGAGGTCTGGGCGGGCGGTGCCGGTCGTGCCGCGTAGCAGGGGTGCGACGTCGTGGGCGAGGTAGGCGGCGATGGCGGTGCGGGCGTGGCCGCCGCCGTGGCGGTCGTCGAGGTCGGCGAAAAGGGCGGTCATCTGGCGGATGCGGGCGACATCGGCCTGGCCGGCGCTGCCACTCGGGCTGACGGGCGCGGCGAGGGAGTGGGGGAACGCCGGGGTGGTGGCGGCGGCCAGCGAGTAGGCGCCGGCGGTGATTGCGGTACGCCGGTCGAGCATGACGTCCCTCCCAAGTTCAATGATCCAGGCGATGGGGTCGCCGTGCCAGGGGTTGTCTGGTCGTGGGGTTTCGGGCCATCCGAGGTCTGTGGCCTGCAGGTCGGGGCGTTGGAGGATGCGGGAGAAGGCTTCCACGCCTGCTCGTATTGTCGCAGCGTGTGGCGTGACGCCGTTGAGCCACTTCGCCAGGGATGCTGCGGAGCAACGTAGCCTGGTGCCTTCCTCCTCGCCGATCCGGTTGATCGCGGCGGCGATGGAGTCGTAGGTGAGGCCGGTCGATCTGATGTGGTCGGCGAGGTGCTGGTTGCGGATCGGTGTGCTGCGTGGCCGTGACATCGGTGTCCCTTCCTCGCGTTGATCCAGGATGCACCGGGCGGGAAAAATGAGCAATACGAGAAAAACGAAGAAATATTCAGGGGTCTCCTCACCGGTGGGTTTCTGCGGTTTCCTGGATCAGACATCGCGGGCTCCGTCCGCAGAACGCCAGGCGCGTCCGGTGGGTCTGTGCGACCGCCGCGCCGGGTTCGTCGCGTCGCCGCTGGCTGCTGGGATGCGCTGGACGGAGAGGAAGGCTGTCTTGTTCCGGCGTGGCATGTCCATTCCGATGAGGAGGGCTGATGCGTTTTCCGCAGGGTTTACACGTGTTGACCTATGACGTGCGTGGGAGATGGGAGGACGGGACGGAGAAGATGGCCCGGGTGACAGGCATGGTCACGCACACCCATCACCTTCTCGGTGCGCTGGCGGGCCGCTGGCCGCGGATGCGGGTGGCGGTCACGCAGAGCGGAGCGGTCGGCCTCGGCCGGGCGCGGGCGGTACGCACGCCGGAGGGTGTGACGGTGGACTGGCGGGGTGTCGCGACGGGGTTCCGCTCGTTGCTGGTCGATCCGGCGACCGGCGGCAAGGATCCGGTTCGGGTGGCCCGCTGGTACGACGAGGCGGTGTTCGAGTCGGCGAACCCGGTGTGGTGGTCGCTGGCGGGCCAGTACGCGCACGCCATCGCCGAGGCCGGTATGAGAGATCTGCTGGTCCAGACCGTGAACGCGCTGGTCGCGGTGTGTAAGGCGGTGGAGTTCGGCCTGCTCGACCCGCAGGGCCTACGGATCGTCGGGGTGGTCCACGACGCCAGCGAGGACGCGGCGGGTCGGTTCCGCTATCTCGCCGATCAGATGGACCAGGGGCGGTTGGACCTGCGGCTGATCGCGGTGTCCGACGCGGTGCGCGCCGCGCTGCTCGCCCATGGCCTGCCGGAGACGGCGCTGCGCACCGTGGTCAACGGCCTTGACGTCCACGCCTTCGAAGAGCGGCTGCGGGCGGCGGTCGAGGGCGACGTGTTCGCGGCCGTCGCGGCGCGCCACCAGCTGCCCGCGCAGGGCCGTCGGGTGCTGACGTCGGCGCGGCGGGTGCCGTGGAAGGGCCACGCCGATCTGATTCACGCGGTGGCCCGGCTACGGGACGCCGGCCGGTTCACCGACACCGTCCTGCTGATCAACGGGGCGGGTTTGGTCGACAGCCGGTATCGCGACTACGAGACCGACCTCGCTGCCCTCGTCACCGACCTGAACCTGCGCGGGTCGGTGGTGCTGCTCGATCCGTTGAGCACCGAGGAGGTAGTGAGCTGCTACGCAGCGGCCGACGTCGCGGTGCTCGCGTCGCGAGCGCCGGAGCCGTTCGGCTACGCGAACGTCGAGGCGATGCTTGCTGGCGTTCCGGTGGTCGCGACCGGTCACGGCGGGCCGTTGACCTATCTGGAGCACGACGTGTCCGGGCTGTTGGTGCCGCCGTCCGATCCGCCCGCGCTCGCCGATGCCCTGGGCCGGCTACTCACCGACCCGGCGCTACGGGCCCGGATCGGAGCGGCTGGGCGGGACAGCGCCCGCAGGCTCACCGTGGAGGCGATGCTCGACGGCTACACGGACGTGCTCACCGCCGACCGGTCGGCCCTGGCAGGGGCGGGTGCCCGATGACGGTCGTGGTGGGTGTCAACGCCGGCCACGGCGCCTTTCATGATCCGTCGGCCTGTGTGGTGGTCGACGGGATGCCGCGGGCCTTCGTGGAGCTGGAGCGGATCAGCCGGGTGCGCCACGCACCCGGGGTGCGCCTGCCCGCGGCAGCGGTCGCCCACGCGCTCGACGTGGCTGGGGTGAACGTGGGCGACGTGGACGCGGTCGCGGTCGGCTGGGACGAGCCGCGGATGGCCGCGCAGCACGGCGCCGGCTGGACGGCGAGCAGCGAAAAGGAGCTGCTCGACGGCCTCGGGTTCCCCGGGCCCGTTCGCCCGGAGGTGCAGTTCGTCGCGCACCATCGCGCCCACGCCGCGGTCGCGTTTCACGCCAGCGGCTACGAACAGGCCGCTGTTGTCGTGGTCGACGGCAACGGCGAGGACGAGGCGATCAGCATGTTTCGGGCGGTCCGCGGCGGCGCTCTGGTCCGGCTGGCGGTGTGGCCGCAGACCTACAGCCTCGGGCACATGTATGAGGCGGTCAGCGGCTGGCTGGGCCTGGGGAAACGCGGCGCGGGCAAGACCATGGGCCTAGCCGCCTACGACACCACCGCCGGGGGTGACCCGGGCTGGCTGACCGTCGACGCCGCCCTGCTGCGCTCGGTACTCGGTGACGATCCGGCCGCCCGCTATAAAGATCTGCGTCCGCGGTGGGCCGCGCAGGTCGCCGCGTTCACCGGCGCCGCCGGGCCACGGCGGCGACCAGGCGAGCTGCACCATGACGAGCAGGCCGTGCGCCTCGCGAGTGCCGCGCAGCGCACCGTGGAGACCGTGGTCGCCTGGCTCGCCGAAAAAGCCCGGCGTCTGGCCGGCACGGCCGAGCTGTGCCTGGCCGGCGGCGTCGCGCTGAACTGCGCGGCCAACGGCCGCATCCCCGGCCCGGTCTACGTGCCACCGGTCCCACACGACGCCGGTGTTGCCCTGGGCGCCGCGTGGACACTGTCCGCCCCGCCCACCCCACACACGATGTCCGCCTACCTCGGTAGCAGTCCCGGGCCGCTACCCGACCTCGACGGGCTGCCGGCCGCAGAGCCGTCCCCGGAACGGATCGCCGACCTCCTCGAAGCCGGCGCCGTCGTCGGGGTGTGCCGCGGACGGGCCGAAGCCGGCCCGCGGGCCCTGTGCCACCGCTCCCTGCTCGCGCTGCCCCACGCCGAGGCGACCCGCGACCAGGTGAACCATCTCAAACGACGCGAGCTGTGGCGGCCCTTCGGCCCCGTCACCCACCGCGACAACGCCGCCTGGTGGACGCCCATCGGCGAGCTGGACCGATACATGCTCGGCGCCGCCCACCTCACCCCCACCGGGGCCGCGGACCTGCCCGCGATTACCCACGCTGACAACACCACCCGACCCCAACGGCTGCGCCCCGGCGACGAAGATCTGATCTGCGCCGTTCTGGACACCCTGGAAAACCGCGGGCATCCCCCCGTCCTGCTCAACACCTCCTTCAACGGGCCCGGCGAACCGATCGTGAACACGGCCGAGCAGGCCCTGACCTGCGCCCGACGGCTCGGCGTCGACGCGCTGCTCACCGACACCGCCCTCATCCAGGTGGCGGGCCGGCGGTGAGCGGCCTGCTGGCACGGCGACCTCCCGCCGTCTACGAGCAGATCGGCGAAGGCGAACACAGCCGGGTGTTCCGCCGGCCCGCCAGCCCCTGGTGCCTGCAACTGTTCACCACGACCTGCCCCGATCTGACCGTGGAGAAGATCCGGGCCGAAGACGCCTACCTCCGAGGCGTCTACAGCCCGACGCTGCCCACGCTGCTGCCCGCCCAGCGGCTGTTCGCCCCCGACCGGACCGACGTGCACGTCTCCGACACCGTCCTGGCGAAACGATGGGTCGATGTCGATCCGACGCCGCTGCACCACCACGACCCGGCATCCCTGCCCACCACGGCCCGCGCGGATCTCCACCGGTTCCTGACGCTCACCCGCCGGCTACTCGCCGACGCCGCGGCCCTGCCCACGCTGCTGCCCGACATCATCGACGACCAGTTCCGCAACCTCGTCCTCGACCGTCACGGCCGACTCCGGCTCCTGGACACCAACCGGCTCATCAACACCGACGCCCTGCGTGCCCTCCCACCACACGGACGGCTGGACGTGGCCTCCCGGTTCATCCACGGCCGGGTACTGCACCGGCTCATGTTCCTCGACGCCCGGTTCCGCGGGCGTAGCCGCGCGCAGCTGTGCGCCGATCCGGTGTACGCCCGCTGGCTCACCCCCGACGGATTCGAGCTGCTCTTCGAGCGCAGCACCGCCGCCGGAGAACCCCTGTGATCCCACCCGGCTACCAGCCCGCCGACACCGAACGCCGCCACCCCACACCATCCGGCCAAGCCTGGCCCGGCCGGTCCCCGTTCGCGGTCGACCGGCAACGCCTGGGTCGCACCGCGGCGATCCGCGCGCTTGCGGGAAAAACCCAGGCCCTCGACCCCGACGAAGGACCCGCCCCCCGCAGCCGGCTCACCCACTCCTACGAAGTCGCGCACATCGCGCACGCGATCGGGGTCCCTCTCGGCGCCGACCCGCACCTGCTCGACACCGTCGCCCTCGCCCACGACCTCGGCCACCCGCCCTTCGGCCACGCAGGCGAAGCGGCCCTCGACACCCTCACCGCCGACACCGGTGGTTTCTCCGCCAACGCCCACACCTTCTGGCTGCTCACCCACCTCCCCGCCCTCAACCTCACCCGCGCCACCCTCGACGCCGCCTGCAAATACCCCTGGACCCGCCGCGACGACCGCCGCTACAGCATCACCTCGAGCACCACCGACGCCTTCACCTGGACCCGCCTGCCCGCACCCCCCGGTGCCGGCCGGTGCATCGAAGCCGACATCGTCGACTGGGCCGACGACATCGCCAACGCAGTCGGCGACCTCGACGACGCCCTGCACGCCGGTCTCCTCCCCGTGCCCGCCCTCACTGACCCCGACCACCGCGCCGTCCTCGCCCGTCTCGCTGCCGACCGGCTCACCACCCAGCCCGCTGATCAGATCCTCGACGCCGCCGACCAGATCACCGCCACCCCGCTGGTCTCCGCCGTCCTACGCGGCGAGGCGGCCCCCGCCGGAACCGCACCCGGCGACGCGACCCTCGCGCTGCTCAGCGAAACGCTGCTGCACCGCTTCATCGAGCAGACCGTCGCCGCGACCCGCACAGCGTTCGGAGCCGGGCCCCTGACCCGCTATCACGCCACCCTCACCATCCCGCCCGCCATCACCGCGGAGGTCGCCTGGCTCAAAGCGATCATCCTGCACCACGTCCTACGCGACCCCGCCCGCCGCGCACGCCGCGCCCGTCAACGCGACCTGCTCACCGACCTCGCCCACACCCTCCACCACACCCCCGCCGACCACCTCCCGCCCGCACACCACACCCGCTGGGCCGCCGCGACCGACGACCACGCCCGGCTCCATACCGTCGTCGCCTACCTCGCCGAACTCACCGAAGACCAGACCGTGGAGCTTCACCGCCGTACCACAGCCGCGTAACTGCCCCGGCACGCCCGCCGCCTCGGCACATGCCAGACTGAAACACGCCGATCACACTCCGGGCAACGACGCCCGGTGATCCCGCGAGGAGCCTCATGCTGCGCGTCGCCGTCCCCAACAAAGGATCACTCTCCGCGTCTGCCAGCGCGATGCTCCACGACGCCGGCTACCTCCAGCGAGGACCGGACGGCGAACTCGTGATCCACGACGAGGTCAACCAGGTCGAGTTCTTCTACCTACGGCCCCGCGACATCGCCGTCTACGTCGGATCAGGCCGCCTCGACCTCG
>Ga0207710_10000206_pt1 | contig 54475 bp, 50 predicted proteins | sample KBSS24metaG_FD_184400 | JGI IMG/M metagenome (GOLD analysis project Ga0207710, IMG submission 184400) | Switchgrass rhizosphere microbial communities from Kellogg Biological Station, Michigan, USA - KBS S2-4 metaG (SPAdes) (version 2) | ecosystem: Host-associated > Plants > Roots > Rhizosphere...
CGCCCCACTTCTTCTCCAGAACGACGTTGCGACCCTTGGGTCCGAGCGTGACCTTGACCGCGTCGGCCAGCTGGTTCATGCCGCGCTCCAGGCCGCGCCGTGCCTCCTCGTCGAAGGCAATGATCTTTGACATACGGATTTCCTCCTCGGACAACGCCGCAAGGGAGGAGTGCCGGCCGCCGGCGGGCCTCAACGAAAAACGATGATCCAGGCCGTGGCCCAGGCACCCGTCGCGCCAGAGGTTGGCACTCGCAACCGGCGAGTGCTAACTCCTGTATAGCGCTCAGCGGACGCGAAAGCAACGTGAGCGAGCCGCCGGGCGCCGATGCCTCGCGACGGTCGACCCAGACTGGCCGGGTTTTCCGCCGGGGTTGGCCCGCATTCCGGCCCGGCCGGCGGGGTCGACGCGGCCGGCCGCCGGCAACCCGCGCGAGGACGCCAGCCCGCGGCCGATCGGCCGCCAACCTGGCGTGCTCGCCAACCAGGCTTACTACGGACGTGCGACCGGGAGGCCGCCCGCAGCAGCGGCAGGACTTCGGTGCCGAGCCGGTCGATCAGGCTGACCGCCTTTAGGCAGATAGTGGTCGCCTCACGCAGGGCGGCGGGGTCGGGGGCCAGCCCGTGGGCGGCGCCGGCGTGCTGGTAGGCGTCCCGGTAGATGCGAGTGGTGTCCAACCTAACGGCACAGTCAGATATTGGAACTGTCGGAATAGCTGGTCCTGGCGAGTCAATGCGGATCATGCTGGTCCTCGTCACTGTTCCCGGCGGCGGCTGACGTCGGCGGCGTAGGCGGCCCAGTCGCCGGCGGATAAGCGCTGCCAGGCGACGGCGGCACTGGTGCTGATGCCGAGGGTGCGGGCGAGGATGGCGGCGGGGACCTCGGCGGCGAGCTGGAACAGGGCGGTGCTGCGGGCCTGGCGGGGGCTGATCCCGAGCGAGCCGAGGCGCTGGGTGAGCCGTGCCCCGCTGATCGGCTGGCCGGGCTGGCCGCCGGGGAACAGCCAGGGCGAGGGTCCCGCGGCCCCGATGGTGGCGTGGCCCTTGCGGTTGGCCGCGACCGCGAGGGCGACCGAGCCGACCGGCTCGGGCAGCCCGACGGGCACCCGGCCGAGCTCGAGCTGGACGGTTCCGTCGTCGTGGGCCTGGACCTGGCTCACGGTCATGCTCCTGATCGCGGTGATGCCCTGGGCGTAGAGGAGGACGAGCAGCCCGGCGAGTCGGTCCTCGGGGCTAAGCGCGGCATCGTGCAGGAGCCGGCGGGCTATGTCCCACCGGTTCTCGCCGTCGAGGACGGTCGCGGGCCCGGTCCAGCGGGCGGCGGAGGGAAGGTAGCAGGAGGTGAGGCGGGCGGCGTGCGCCCAGCGGATGACCCGGCCGGCTTCTTCGCGGTAGGCGGCCTGGCCGCTGGCGAGCCAGCGGTCGAGATCGGCCTGCCGGCAGGTTCCCAGGGTGAGGCCCGCGGAGCCGAGCCAGTCCAGGAACACGACGGCGCAGCGGGCGAGGCGGCGGGTCAGGAGGGCCTGCTGCCGGGTGACGGGCTTGCCGTTGTTGCGGCTGCGCATGCGCCTGACCAGGTGCCAGATCAGGTAGCGGTGCAGGATCCGGCGCCGTTCCGGGTCGGCCTCGGCGCCCAGCAGGCCGTGCAGGTGCGCCTCGAGTCTGATCATCTCCTCGTCTCGTTTCGGCAGCGCGCCGACGGCGACGAGGGTCTGCCGCAGGTGGTCCAGCGCTGGCCGCCGGGGCAGCTCGTCGAGCGCCTGGTGGGTCAGCGGGATGCTGCCGTCGGCGAGGCCGGACAGCACCGGGGCGACGGACGGCTTGGACAGCCATCGCGCCGCGGTGATCACGTGTTGGGCGGCGGCGATCTCGCGGCGCAGTGCCTGCAGGCCAGGCGGCAGCGAGCCGTCGTCTGGGCCCATCACCTCGGTGAGCCGCGCGCTGATAAGGCAGCGGGCGCACTGGCCGGGGGCGGGATGATCCGGGTTGCCGCAGGCGGGGCAGTCGGCCCAGGGCGGCGGCGGGGTGCAGCCGGCGCAGAGCGGCCGGTTCAGGGTGCCCGAGGCGATCGCGTCGTGACGGCCGCGGGCCGAGCACGCGGCCCGGCGGCGTTGGCAGGCCGGGCACCGCGGCTTCCCGGTTGCCCGGGAGATCCCGCACGGCCCTGTCTGCCCGCGGACCGAGCAGGCCAGGACCGCGAGCGGGGGCAGCGGGCGCAGAGCGGTCCGTCCTGGGTCCGGCGGTCGACCGGTCGGACGCGCCCGCGGCTGGTGCAGGTCTCCAGGTTCTCCGGCGCGGCGATGAAGCAGTTCGCGCAGACCGGCTGCCCTTCCTCGTCGCGGGTGACGGGCTCACGGTGCTTCCCGCAGCGCGCGCAAGGCTCGGTGCGGGAGCGCGCGATGCAGGTCCGGCAGACCCGGACGCCATCCAGCGGCTTGTCGATGCGCACCATGCGGCCACAGCGGCCGCAGGACGGCGACGCCGGCGACGCCGGCGCTGTGAAGGATCTCGATGAAACGCGGGATGGCGCGCAGCGGCGCCAGGTGCCCGTCCCCGGCCAGCAGCGCCGGGTTGGCTTCCAACGCCCATGCCAGTCTCTGCTGGTAGGCGGGCTGTGGAGCTGAGCGGCGGACGGCGCCGGCAACGAGTTCCCTCCTGGCGCCGGGGTCCAGGACGGCGATGAGGCCGTGGATGACCGTGACCGGGTCACGATCATCGTGGTCGGAGCATTTCGCGCACCGGGGCCGGCCTGCCCGGTCCCGGGAGGCGACGGTCCGGTTCTCGCCGCAGGCGGCGCACGGCTCGTCGTTCGTCCGGGAACACGGCGAGCAGTACCAGTCCTGGCCGGCGCGGCAGAAGCCCCTGATCTTCCGGCCGCACTGCGCGCAGGCCGGCAGCGAGATGCCGCGGGCGCCCGCGTCGTGCAGGGCGACGAGCAGGTCCGCGACGGCCCGCGGCGCCGGCGACCGGCCGTCGGCGAGCACCGCGGGGCGCCCGGCCAGGGCAAGAGCGAGACGGCGCGCTTGGCAGCGCCATCAGGACCTTCAGGCTCAGCCGCTCCGGGCGCTCGGTGACCAGCCGGTAGACCTGGCTGGACGACAGCCGAATCTTCCGGTCGGCCAGCGGGCCGATCAGGTCGGTGGTCTGGAACATCTCACGGCTCGCCATTACCTGCCGCAGGTTCCACTTGTAGTCGAGCAGCCGTGTCATCGCCGGTCCTTCCTCCGCCTGGGTTCCTCGAACGCCGGTGCCAGGGCCTTGCGGAGCGCCGTGCTCATGAAATCGTCGCTGACATGGGTGTAAATGGCCGTCGAGCTGTCATGCTCGTGTCCGACCTGGACCTGGATGAACCGGCGGTCCACCCCGTCCTCAGTCAGGTGGGTCACGAACGAATGCCTGAGCGAATGCGGTGAGAGAGCCGCGGGAAGCCGAAGCGCTTCCCGGTAGGACTCGAACCGGGCGTTGATCTCGGCCGGCTTGAGCCGGCCGCCTCGCTCGGTCACCCACAAGGCGGGATGATCCTCGAGGCCGAACCTCGGGCGGATGTTCTCGGCGTAGTCGGCGACCGCGTCGACCGCCCAGCCCATCACCGAGGCGACGTTCCGCCGCTGCGGCGGCTGGCCGCGCTTGGCCTTGCCGTAGCGGATGTGCAGCATCCCGTACTTCCCGAACTCCGGGGCCGACGCGTTCCGGCCCCAGTCCGCGACGTCGAGCTTCGACGCCTCCGTCCGGCGCAGCCCCCACCCGTAGACGACCTTGAACAGCGTCGCGTCCCGATAGGCGGCCAGCGTCCCCTTCCGTTTCGATGCCACCGCCCGGTCCACCTGGTCGTCGGCGTAGTCCAGGAACCGCTGCAGCTCTTCCCTGGTAAACGGCCGCGCTTCAGGGTTCCCCTCGTAGCCGCGAAGATGAGCGATCGTGTTCCACTCGTGGCAGACCGGCACCGGGTGAGAGCCCCGCCCGAACTCCTTCTCGCAGGCCGCCGCCCACCCGTAACGGCCGTCGCACAGGTACTCGCTGAACAGCCGCAGGTCCATCTGGTAGCCGCGGATCGTCGACGGGGCCAGGCGCCGCTCGCTCGTCAGCGTCTGCGTCCACTCGTCGACGTGCGCCGGTCCCCAGCTCCATGGGTACTCGTTCGTGGCACCAACAACCACGGCCCACGCAAGGTAACCGTGTCGCGACGTTCAGCCCATCCCGACAGTCTGCGCAGCCGCTAAACCGGACAAACCTCGCCCGTCAGATGCAATTCCCGAGAGTTGGCGCAGATACGCCTCGGTGACCACCACGCTGGAGTGGCCGAGCAGGTCACGCAGCACCATCAGCGGGTCGGCCTTGGACAGATACAACGCCAACGCCGCGTCCGGGCCGCCTCGTCGCCGGTCGCCGCGCTCAGCGCCGCGGCCTGCCGGTAGTAGCCGCCGACCAGCTTCTCCAACGTGGCGAGGGCGAACGAGTGCCGCGGCCGGTGCGGGTGGACATGGGGAAAGCGGTGCTCGAACGCCTCCCGGACGCGGTCCGAGGCGCGGGTGAACACGCTGTCCCACGCCGTGAACGGCCCGCCGTCACCGCGCAGCGCCAGCAGGCACGACCCACCGTCCGGGCCGACGAGGCGCCGCCGGTCCGCGGGACGCAGGCTCGCCCAGCGCACCCGGACCCCGTTGACCCGCCCACCGACCGGGTCGGAGTCGCTGACCTGCAGCGGCGTCCCCCACCGGGGCGGGGGACGCCACGACGACCCCGCCGTGCTCGCCGCCCGGTCCAACCCCACATAACGGTGCACCGCCTCCAACGTCGCGTGATCAACCCAGGTCGTCCGGGCTTGCGGCCCTTGGCCACTCCCGCCGGCACCGCCAGCGCCACCGGCAGGTCCCCCACCGCCCGGGGCAGCGCCGGGACCTCGTAAACCAGCAGGTAGGTGAACTCCGCCCGGCGCAGCCCACTGGCCAACGCCAACCGGGCGACCGCGGCGTTGCGTTCCAGCTCCCGGCCCCGATAGCCCTCGTCCGCCACGCCGTCAGGCCGCAGCCCCGCCAGCGCGCGCACGAACATCTCCGCGAACTCGGCCTCCAGGTACTTAATGGTCACGTGCGCCTTCGGGGTCCGCCGCCGGGCCAGGTTCACCTTCGGTTCGTAGGATTTCCTCGAGCGGTCGTGCAGTCGACCCCGGTCGATCATCCTGAACATGTTACTTTGTCGTGCAACTTCAACACCGCGTTGCATACCGGATTCACCCGGTTCGGAAGCGAGCAGCTCAACTCCGCGATCACGCCATCCCGGCAATTATGCTACCGCACCCGAGGATCCCAAATCGCGCCGCAGATATGTCCGATCTCGGCGTCCTGCCGCACACCCGGTTCGAGTTGGTCGGAGTGCTGGCAGGACTAGGACGTCGCAAGCAAGATCCGCGATGCGGTCGTGGACGCCACCCCACCCGGGCCGCCCGCGCCATGTGCCTGTCCAATCCTGGAGCCGCTCTGCAGACGCGGTTCCGACGGTTCGGGGAGTGGTGGAACTCGATGCGCGATCGAGGCCGCCAAACCGCTTCGGCGGCTTGGCTGTGCGGGCAAGTTAGCCACAATTTCGTCAGGCCGCGTCGACATTCGTCCTGGGGGTGCCGATGGGTCGCCACCTCCGCCAGTCGCGCGGGCTATGGCGGAATGGCATCCTGCCGCCCGATCAAAGACCCGGCAGACCCATCCGGACTCGTGTCATACTTCTCCTGAAGGAGTCATCAAGAAGATAGTAAGGGCGCGATTACCGCATGCTTGAGCTGACTAGACCAAGCACGGCGTCCCCCTTCCACGTCGGTCGAGACGACATGGGGACGGCCGTACCAGCTGCCCGGCCCAGCGCCCGAGGGGCGGTCGGGACGCAGATCGAGCCGCCAGACCTCCGTGGACACCCGATGCCGCCTCGGCCACGAGCGCAATGACGAACCCGAGTGATGGAGGCGGCCCATCTCTGGAGTTGAGACCGACCGCATGGGATGGCTATGTGCGGGTGGACTATATCCCTGAGGTTGGCCGGCGGCCGGAGCGTGGACGGCTGCAGGTCACATTCGCCACGGTCGAGGCGACGATTGCTGCCGACGTTCGACCAGGGCTACGGGCCGGGTTCGTGACTGACGACCCGGACGGGCCACCGACGTTCATCCAGGCATCTGTCAGCCGCGGACGGCTAGCCGATGATCTTAGCGAGCTGCTCGGCGCCAGCATCGCCGCTGTGGCGGAGCAGGTGGTCACCGGTCCCGGACGCAGCCGATGGACCCGGCTGAACGTGGGCGCGGTCGACTCACTCTCCTCCGCCTGGGCACCCTACCGGGATCTGGTCCTCGCCGGGGCCAGCCCGCCCGACGACGACCCCGATGACGGCCTGGACGGGCCAACTCCGCGACCGCGAGCCGGTACGGCGGATCAAGGCCTCTGGGTGCTGCTCGTCCCCGACGAGCTGCGCCGGTCGATGGCCGACCTCCCCGTCTCCGGTGGATTGGCCTTGTTGGGGTCGGGCGGTGGCGAGGACCGGGATGACAACGATCTCGACGAGCTGGACGAGTCCGAGCTGCCGCCTGTCACGGTGAGCGGCCAGTGGGCCGTCCCGCCGGAGCTCGCCGAGCTGGCGGGCATCGAGCCGCGGCTCGTCTGGGAGATCCGCGCCGGGCGGGTGCACGTGGTCGCCCGGCCGGCGCCTTCGACCACCGGGCAGGCGGTCGGCACCCGGCCGACGGCGCTGGTCTCGTTCGACGACGGCGCGAACCGGTGGCAGACGCTGATCCCTGACGCCGACGGCACCCTGCGCGCCGTGATCGACAGCCTGGCCAACCCCGAGCGGCTGCCCGCTGTCCGGCTCCGGGTCACGACCGCTGACACGAACGCCCCACGACCGGGCTCGGGTGACCAACCCGGGCGGAGTCGACTCCATCACGACGACGAAACCGAGCGCCATGACCCTGCCTGACCGCGCGAGGCTCGAGGCCGCCGCACGCCGTGTGCTCGCTCAGTTTGACCCTGACGACCTGGACCGCCTCCTGGCGAGCGTCCACGGGTTGGACGAACTCATCGACAAGATGGTCGCCCGGGCCGAGGACGTGTGCCGCGCGCTGGGGGCGCCTGTACCGCTCGAGCACGACGACCTGCTGCTGCTGGCCACGCTGACGCGGCAGGGCGGCAGTGCCGGCGTGCACGTGAAGAACGTCCACGCGGTGGAATCGTTCAAGCGTCTTCGGAGTATGCACGGAATCGCGATCCCGGTAGCTCTGCGAATCCGCCAGACGGATTCGTCGCAACTCGTGGCGGCGCTCGACACGGCGTACCGCCTGTCGGTGGATCTTGCCTCGGTTCGCGACGAGCCACCTGTCTTCCAGGTAATGATCGCCGCTGCGGCAGCCGCGCTCCGTCCGGCTGACCCGGTGGCCGCAGCCGCCGCGATCCTCGACCGCGGTGCGGAGCTCGCCGGGAGCTACTGCGCGTCCAGCCGCCCACTGCCGGGGCCGGCCCTTCCCGTCCTCGGCGACCCGCACTTTCTGGTGCAGCTCGCGGGGTACGCCCGCGCTGTGCGTGAGCGGGCTGGCGTCGCGCAAATTCCCGACCCGCTCGACCACGTCGAAAAGCTGGCCAGCGAGCTGGAGCGGTGGGCGCGGCGGGCGATGACCAGGGCGCCCCGTTACCCGGTCGGGCACACCGACGGGCCGGATGTCGTGGGCTTCTTCTCCGAGGCCGCGTCACTTGTCGGCGCCGAGAGCACGGCGGCCACGGGCGGCGTCATGACTCGGGAGATATTCCAACGCCTCACCCACGGCCTGCAAGCCAGCCGGGTCGGGCATGACAAGCGCCTGGTGTCGACCGACCCGGGCGACCTGGCGGCCGGATCCCCCGTCGTCGACCCCATCGAGCCCGTTCTGGAGACACTGGGCTACGCGACCGAACTGGCTGCCCAGATCGTCGCGGTGCTCAGCGCGGGCACGACGTACGACGAGCGGCTGGCGATCGCGTGGTGGGTGTGCGGTCGGCGGGCGGTGGACCAGACCGACGATCTGAGGCTGTTGCTATCGCACCTGCGCGGGCTGATGGCGGCGCTCGACGGACCGGGCCCGTCGATGAGGCTTCCCGCCGATTCCGCCGATTCCGCCGATTCCGTCGATTCCGTCGATCCGGCCGATCCCGTCGATCCGGCCGATCCCGTCGATCCGGGCGCGCCCGAGATCCGTCTGATGACCCTGATTCTGCGAAAGAAGATCGAGGCCCAGCTTGCCCTCGAACCGGGTCGGCTCGGCTCGCGAGACCTCGCGACTGGCGCTCTGCCGCCGTTGTGGACGGCGAGAGGGCCGATCATTCGCGCTCTCGCCCAGCGGATCAAGCAGGACGAAGGGATGGATGGGCCGGGAAAGCAACGAAGGCATCTGCCGCGGATCCTGGCGGCCCGGGCGGCCCGCGGCCCAGGGCAGTTCGTACTGGCCACCAACGGTGCTCAGCACGACCCCGGCAAGGGGTGCGTCACCGTCCACACCGCCAATTTCGACGCGCCGCCCCGGTGCGACGAACGCGTCGGCCGGTGGGAGCCCGACGTGAGCCTCATCTGCCCGGCCCGCCCCTGGGGCGAGGCCGGCTGCGTGGACAGCGACGCGACGATCGGTGACCTCCTCGACCTGACGGTCGGAGCGGTACGCGCGCAGCTGACTCACTATACGAACGACGGTGGCGGCCCCTGGCTGAAGCTCGCCCAGCCGAGCCGCCCCTAGCAAGGTGGCGGGCAGACCGGCGCGGGGCCGGGCCTGCCGTCGGCTGCCTCGGCGCGTGACGCGGCCTTCGGCCGCGTCACGCGCCGAGATGCACGAGGCCGGCCCAGGCCGCAAGGTCGTCGAGCGGCAGGCCGGCGGCCTCGGCCGGGCTCAGGGCGACGATCGCGGCTGGCATGCTGGCGGGCGGGACCCGGTCGGGGTCGAGCGCCCAGTCCTGCGCCGCTTGCAGAGCATCCGCCGGCGAGCACCTTTCGGTCACCAATTCATCGTGCAGCACGAACATGATCTTCGAAGTATGTGGGGCGGGCAGGTCCCACAGCGAGCCGTAGACGGTGCGGGCGCCGGCGGCCAGGAACGCGGTGGCGATGCTGAAGGCTTCGTCGTAGTCCGTCCCGGTGACGTTCGTCGAACAGGCCGCGAGGAACACCCTGCGGGGTGGGCGGGTTTCGGCGGGCAGGTCGGCCAGCAGATCCCGGACCGTGATCGGGATCCGGTCGGCCAGCTCCAGGTACGAGCTGCCCGGGTCGTCGGGTCGAGCGAACCCGTGGCAGGCCAGATGCAGCACGTCGGGTTGGCGTGCTCGGCGCAGCCAGCCGAGCAGCTCGGCCGGCGTGCCGCGGCCGGCCGGGTTGTCGGCGCCGGTGGCGGTGGCCGGCCGCCGACCGAGGAAAGTCGCTCTCGGGTACAGGGCCTCGCGCAGCGCCCACGCCTCCGTCCCAGCCGCCGTTGGGCGGGTGCCCGGCGGGCTGCCGACGAACAGCGACTCGCCGTCAACGCCGCCATCGTCTGCTGCTGGCTCGGCCGTCCGACATAGCAGTCGAGCGGAGGGGATGTAGGATACGGCCACCCGCTCCACCAGCCGCGCCCCCGCATCGGCGCCCGGCTCGGGCGGAAGACGGGCCGCGTGCCAGGGGACGAGGGCGAGCGCGCCGATCGCGGTGATGGTGATCCGAGGCGGGTCGGCCGAGCGGACGCCCGGGCCGACCGCCGTGTGCAGCATCTCGGCGGCGACGTCACCCGCCCAGTCGGTCACCGCGCTCAGGGCCGCCCGCCACGTTCGGAGGGCTGCCTGCCCGTCGGCCGTCTCCGGCTCCCGCGCCGCGCGGCGCCAGGCCGCGTAGGCCCGGGCGTAATGATCCACCCGCGAGCCGACGCCGACCAACAGGTCGGGCCATTCCAGGCATTGAACCGGCGCCGATTCCTCGGCCGGGACGATCACGATCGTGCCAGGCCCCGGGCTTCCGCCACCTGGGGTGTCGCCGGGCGCCAGGTACACCAGTGCGCGGGAGCGATGCCGGCGCAGCGCCCGTCTGATCTCGGGGAGGCTCGGCGGGTCGAGCAGGTCACCGCTGGCGCTCGGGCCACCGAGCACGTCCAGGACGCGCCGGCGCAACCGGGAACGGTCGATGTCGTCGGCGAGCCCTGCAGTCAGGTCCGTCAGGACACCGACCGCCGCCGGGTCGCCGCGGGTGGCCTCCGGTTCGGGCCCGGCTGCCGCCCATGCCCGCGCCAGCGTGTCGTGACCGAGCGCGCCTAGCTGTTCGACGGCCGAGCGGTGGGTGACGGCCGCGTGCAGTGCCAGCCCTCGGCCGGCTTCGAGCGCGGTCACCAGGTCCGTCACGGCCCGCGGGTCGTCGGCCCGATGGTCCTGCGCGCACCATCGGGCGACCCACTGCGCATCCGCCGCCGCCGCCTGGGCCGCCGTGAGCGCGTGGTAACTTCCCGACTGCAGCAGCACCCGCCACGCGTACCCGCGCAGCGCGCGCAAGCCCAACGCGCGTGCGTCAGCCCGGTCCGCCGGCTCGGCGCGCAGCCGCCGGCTCTCGGCCGCGCTCAGCGCGAACCGGGCCCAGTCGGGATGATCCTCGCCGCCGGCCCAGGCGAGGACCTTGTCCCACCAGCCCACCGCGTGCGCGGCGTCCTGACGGTCGCCGCCGGCGCGCGCGAGCAGCAGCCAGCCCTCGGCGAGGGCTCGCGCGGTCAGGCCCTCGGCGACCCCGAGCTGGATGCCGTCGAGGCCCGAGACTTCCCGCTCGGCGTCGACCAGCCGCGCGCGGGCCGCGCCGTGATCGGCCGTCTCGCCGGCCAGCATCGGGAGAATGGCTTTCACCGTCTCCAGGGCGTCGGGCGGCGCGAACAGGCCGCAGATCGCGGGTGCATCGGCGAACGGAGGCGGTGGCAGCTGGGCCAGCGCCTCAAGGCTCCCGTCGCCGGCGGAACGCAGGACCGAACCCACTTGGCGGGCCCACGCGGCTAGGCCGCCGGCCAGCCAGTTGTCGGTCTCCGGGGCCGTACCCTCCGCCTGGGCCACGACCTGGTCCATGATGGCCAGGGCGTCCTCGTTCGAGGGATCGCCCTGGATCAGGCCCATGAGGGTGGCCGCGATCCGCACGGCCGGGTCGTCGGACTGCTCGAGCAGCGACCGCGCGGCGCCGAGCTGCGCGAGGTCTCCGGAGCCGAGGGCGGCCGCCGCCGCCGCGAGGCCGGCGAGGTCCGTATCGTCGCCTGAGGGCTCCCCTCGCATCACTTCGCGAGCGGCTGTCTCGCCGGAGTCGTCTCTGGGCGCGAACCCGGACTTGATCACGGCCGCGAAGTTGTCGACCATGGCTTGAGTGGCGGCCAGCGACTCGGCCCACCCGCGTGGTGGGTTCGGGTGCGCCCGGGCGTAGCTGACCAGCCGGTCGAAACGCTCGCGGTTGAAACCGCGCGGCGCCAGTAGCGCCAGCGTGCTCTCGAGAGCGATCATGTCCCGGGCCATGCGGGCGCGATCCACAGGATCGAGGCCCGGCTCCTGCACAACCTGGTAGGCCGAGTCCAACGCGAGCCGGGCATCAGCGAGCGTCTCCGCGTCCGCAGCTACCGTCTTCGGGTCCACAACAAACGTCGCGGAATCTAGGAGATCAGCGTCCCACCTCTGGAGTACTTGTCTGACCACCAGCCACACTGGGGTGAATCCGAGAGCGGACGGGTCCGCGCCCCGGGCCAGCGCCTCTCGGAAACAGCGGGCGGCCTCGTCGCGTACCGTGTCGGGCCCCCCGTGCATGCCCCACACGCCGTAGGCCATGCCGAGCATGTGCCACGTGTCCGCCGGGTCGTCCACACCTCTGCTGAGCGCCTCCCGCAGCCACCGGGTTGTAGTCTCGAAATCGGCCGCCGTCTCGCCGCAGGTGAGGAACACCAGCCCGTAGCTGACCAGGTCGTCGGCCGGCACCGCCCCCGCCGCCACGAGCGGGGCCAGCAGGCGTCCCAGTGCGTCGAGCGCGGCATGGTCGTCGTGCTCGAGGGCACGCTCGCCGAGCCGCTCGGCCTCCGCCAACACCCGGACCAGTTCGCCGTCAGCTGGATCCGCTTCGGAGCCGTCCATGTTCCCCCCGATACCCGTCGGCCGTGATCAGCGTAGTCCGCGTGGCTGCTCCACGCGGCCGGATGGGGGTGTTCGCTCGGAGCCGGCCGTCCGGCACGCCGCGCGGCCGGCTCCTCCCACGGCGTGGTGACGAGCTACGCCGCTGTCTCGATCAGCTGCCCGTCCCGCGCCAGGTCCGCTGGTCCATGCGCCAGGCTCGGCTGACGGCCGCCAAGTGCTGTACGACCTCGCGGTATGCCCGCACCAAAGGCACCTGGTGGTAGGAAATCTGATTTAGGCCGCAAAATTCCCGGACGAGCCGCTGCGCGCGGGGGAGGTTCGGGCGGGGCATCGTCGGGAAGAGATGGTGTTCTATCTGGTAATTGAGACCCCCAAAAAGAAAGTCGATCAACCGGTTTGGTCGAACGTTACGCGCGGCGGTCACCTGCCGGTGGACCCAGTCTGGCTCCTCGCCGTGCCGGACCGGCATGCCTCGGTGATTCGGCCCGAATATGGCTCCGATATATAGTCCGAAAAAAGCATGTTGAACGACAATGAACAGCAGGGCGCGAAGGGGTGACAGGACCAGGAGCGTTCCTGCCGCGAAAGCCACGAGATGCATCAGGATCAGGGAAGCCTCGGCCACCATGTGCCGGACGGCGCGGCCGAGCAGCGACCGGACCGTCACCACCCGGAGACCCACCAGGTCGAGCAGGTAGAGGGGGAAGAAAAGAACAGCCTGGTGACGGATGATAAAGCGCCGGATTAGTTTCGTGCTGCCGTCGGTCTGCCGCGGATCGGAGATCATCGGACGGCTTCGGATACCTGGATCCAACGAAAGGTGGTTCGGATGACCATGGTGTTGGTTGTGATAGCCGACCCACCATCCGGCGCTGATACCGAGAATCAGGTCTGCGTGAATGTAGCCGAGCATATTGTTGATCTTCCGGTTCCGCGCGATCTGTGCATGCCCGGCGTCGTGTACCACCAGCCAGATCTGGACGTTGGCGAAGCCGAGGTAGGCTGCCACGATCAGCTGCCACCAGGAGTCTCCCAGCAAGGCAAAGCTGATCCAGCCAGCGGCGGTCATCAGTGAGTTGGTGGCCAGTTTCGCGAGGTAGTAGCCGTACCGGTAGTCGAGCAGGCCGGCCGCTGAGACGGCCCGCTGAAGATCCGCGAACGAAGGTGGGCAGCTGGTGGGGTTGGCGGTTGTCAACTGGGCTGGGATTGCTCGACCGTCTTTGAATGGCTCTGTCATCGCCGTTCTTTCTGTTGCGGGCCCTTGACAGATGTTGCGGGCCGCGCCAGCGTTCTTTCAGCGCGGCCAGGCTGATTCCGTGTCGGCGGGACCCGGCGGGTTAACGGTGCCCGGTTTCGAGAAGTAGTTGCTGGCTGGCGCGGTCCGCCGGCAACGGCGGCCCGCGCCAGCCGGTCGACTAGTTGTCGTTGTCGTCGTCGCCGCCCATGGCGTCCCTCTTCCTTTCGGGTCGGGACAACGCGGTGACGGCGGAACCCGCCGGCCGGCCCGACACCTGGTAGGGCGTCCGGCTGGGTCAGGCGGCCAACTGTCGGCGGATCTCGGACGAAATACAGGGACCAGCACGGCTGTTCTGGGGGCCGGCCCGACAGGCAGACGGAAAGAGCCCGGGCGGATGACCGCCGAGGCGACCTCAGGGAGACGAGGTAAAGGAGCCGACCGGCGGGGTCGGTTCACGGCCGGCGCGCCGCCGGCCGGAACTCGGTCAGGCGGCGCGGAGGCGGTCCAGACGGGCGGACCACGCCTCGATCTCAGCGTTGCGGACGAACCGCTCCGGCATTCCTATGGCGGAGGCCACCCACCGGTGGGCGACGCCGAGCAGCCGGGCGGCAGCACGCAGATCGGCTGCCACGCCCAAGTCGTCGACCCCGCCGCTAGCTCCGTTGTCGAGCTGGCCGCCAACCACACCGAGCTCGGCGGCGACGATGAGGGCGGGGGCGGCCCGGAGCGCGAAGCGACAGGAGCGGTCGGTCTCCTTGTCGATCATGGACCAGGTGCTCGGATCAGCGAGGGCTCGGCTGATCAGACGGCGGCCGAGGGCTGCCCAGCGCTTGGCCGTGTCGACGTCGCCGCGGGCGACGGCCGACTCGGCCAGGTACGTAGTGGCGGTCGTGCACATCTGCAGGGATCTACGCAGCGGGTCGAACAGGCCCGTGTCCTTCAGAAACTTCTCGCGGGCCGGCAGCACGACGTTCTCGAAAAGCACGACGGCCGCAGTGAGGTCGTGCTCGGCGCTCTCGTGCCGGGCGAGGAACGCGGCATAGTTGTGCAAGTGGTAGCCGAGGAGATCGGCCGAAGGCCGTCCGCCCCGCGGGACCTCCTGCGCCTCGACCATCCGCAGCCAATGGCCCCACAGCTCGCGCACTTGTTCGTGCAGAACGTCCGGGTGCGGCAGCCCGCCACTCTCGCACGCCGCGCTGGTCGTGCCGACCACATCCAACTCGACGGCGGCGGCCGAGAGGATTTCAGCGGCGGCACCCCGATCGAGGATGCCACTGTCGAATGCCGCTACGCAGCCTCGAGTGGAGCCCTCAAGCCGGGCGAGGACCTCCCGCAGGTCATTGGCGAGGTCATGGCGTAGGAGCTGCAGGCTTGTGAGGTCGATCCGACAGGTCGCGACCGCCCGGACCGGATCGTCAGCGGGCAGCATCGCGGCCACGCACGAGCGCAATGCCTCGAGCCGGTCGACCAGGGTCTCACGGGCGACCTCGACCGCCCGATCTGACGAGTGCACCTGGCGGATAGCGCCCAGCACCATGATCACAGCCGCGCGCCGCGCAAGCAGCGGCCGTTCCGCGAGCAGCGCCGGGTCCGGGACAGCGGGCAGCCGCCGGGCGTCGTCGAGCCCCTCGACCTCTGGCTCGGCCCCGCCGTCTCCGGGCCGCAGGCCGCCGTCGGCGCGCCGGCCGTCTGTCTCCGGGCCGTCTGTCTCCGGGCCGTGGGCGTCCTGGCCGGCCGCGGCGCGCGCCAACGGCCTAGCGATGCTCATGCCGCGCAATGCCTGGCGAACAAAGCGGTCGACGATGCTGGCAGGCGTGAGCAGCGCCTCAACGGCGAGCTGGCCCGGGCCCCGAGCAGAGATCCACAGGTGGCTCGCATCGCGCAGCGTGCCAACGTCCAGCAGGCGGTAGAGCAACTGCCCCACGACAATCTCGTGCAGCGACTCCCCCGGGACCCGGCTCGACGCCGCCTCGGGCAGCAAGCCGAGACATCCGAAGCTGGCATCGACAAGGTCGAGGTCACGGGGCTGCACAGGCGCCGCGGTCGTCCACGGCGCGCTGATCTCGCACCGGGTCAGCGGCTCGTCCACGGCGCTTGGCGCGACCGGCACTGTCCAGACGGCGGTCAGTGGCCGCTGTATCGCTCGTGCCCGGATGCCGGCCGCAAACAGAGCCGGTTGGGAGCGGAAGACCTCGACCACCGCGCAGGCCCAGCCGGCCAGCCGCAGCCCCGCCGGCAACGGAGCACCGGCGTCGTCGACCAGCAGCGGGATGGACTCCTGGATCGCGGCGGACAGCGGCTCAAGCAGTTGGTTCACGGCCGTCAGAACCACGGCCGCCTTGGTGTCCGGACCGAAGCGGTTCAGTGTGGCGTTGGCGATCTCATTCGGCAGTGAAGCCTTCTCGGCGGCGACTCCCACCCGGTCGACGATCGCCCAGCCCTCGTCTCCTACTCCGGCGGCCAGCGGCTTTGCCTGCGCGCGTGTCGGCAGTGGGGCGCCGCGGGCGATCTCGGACAGGGTGACACGGGTGAAGTCGGTGACCCAAGTCGTGGCGCCGAGCGGGCTCTCCGGCCACGGCACCCCGAACAGCGGGGCCACCTTGCGAGCGAGCCGGGCCGGCACCACCTCGGATCGTGCCTCCGGGATCTGCGGGATGACTGCCGGCAGCAGGGCCAAGAGTCACAACCTCCTCGTGCCGCCAGGATCGGTCCGGCCCCCCGCCGCTGGACCGATCCTAGCGACTGGTAGCAGTGTAGCCGAACTCGGTGAAAAAAATCTGTTGCAAACTTTCATCCAGTCATCTAAAAAGTAACTATGGTCGCTTCTGGGTCGCTCCGCCGCCACAGCCTCGGCCGGGGTTGCCTGCCTGGGACCGGCCGGCCCCCAGGACCTTTGGACCGCACCGGGTCCCGCGCGCCGTCAGACGCACATGCCACAGCAGCTGGCGAGCCAGGAAACGCGACGAGCCGGCCTCGATCCGCCACACCGGCCCCGACCGTTCCGAGCGGTGGCCGTGTTCCTCCTGATCCAGTAGCCCCGTCCCAGCGGTGGACGGGCCGGGGTGCCGGGAACAGCCTCGTAATGGGGGTGATCAGATGACCTCGTCCCTACATGAACACCCACCCTCACCGATCGGCCGATACATCGCGTCGCGCGTCTACCCCTATGACCTCACCGCGACGCGAGCAGTGTGGTCTGCCCCAGAACTTGTGGCGACAGCAGGCGCGTTCGTTCTGCTCACGTACTTCGCGAATCCCACGTTGCTCGCCGTACGCTCTCCTGACGTCCAGGGCGTCCTGCGTACGGCCAACGACGGGCATCGGGAGCGGGCGTTTCTCGCGTGCTTGATGGGACTGGACCTAGACGTCGGCGGCGTCTTGGGAGGCGGGATCCACGACGCCGAGGTGCGGCGGCTGGCCGAAGGTGTGAACGAGCGCCATCGAGCCTTCCCTGGGATGACGGACGCTTACATGCGGCACATCGCCGGTCTCCTTGCCCTCGCCCCGCTCCGGGTGCGCAGGCTGTCCGGCAACAGTCCAGTCCCTGCCACACGGACGCGGTACTGGCGATATGCCACCCGTGCTATGGGGCTCTTCGCAGTCGAGCTCGGCGGGCTTCGGTCGGTCGAGAGGGACTGCGCTCATCACGACCAGCTGGAAGCCGCGCTTTCCAGCGACGGCAGCGAGCTCATCGGCGGATTCGCCGAGCGCCATCCGGACCACGTATCCCAGGCTCTGCCTGTGCTATTCCCGAGGGCGCGGGCGGCCGTCCGGGCAGCGCTGGCGGGAAACAATCTCGATCTTCGGTCCGGTGTCGACGCAGGGGGCGGTGAGTAGGCCATGGAAGCTTTGGCACGTGTTGGAGGACGCCGGCTCGCGTTCTGTATCTTCGGCCCGGCGAATGGGAGACCGGTCTTTCTCTTCCACGGGTGGGGCGAGTCCCGTCTGACGGTGCCTCTCGATCGCGAAACCCTCCACCGCCTCGGCATCCTGCTGGTGACGATCGATCGGCCAGGAGTCGGCCTCTCCGATCCCCAGCCCGGCCGACGCTTGCTCGACTGGCCGGCGAACGTCGTGGCGGTGGCCGACCAACTCGGGCTGGAGAGGTTCGCGGTGCTCGGGCGGTCCGCCGGCGCGGCGTATGCCGTCGCCTGCGCCTATCAGCTTCCCGACCGGGTCCGCTCGGCGACGCTGGTGAGCGGTGTGGGCCCACCCACCGCTGAAGCGGAGAAGCTGCTCGCGGCCTCAGGCCTCTGCAACCTGCTCCGCTGCCTGAGGGCGGCGCCGCCGATTGCACGGCCAACGCTGTGGCTGGCCGTGCGTGCAGCGCGCCCGCACGTGCGCGCTATCTTCTCCCGCCACGTCGCGAAGCTGCCAGAGGCCGACCGCGTGGTGCTCGCGGACCCTGCGACGTACGCCATGCGGCTGGCGACCCTCCAGGAGTCGCTCGCGCAGGCAGAGGTCGGCATCTACCATGACGCCCTGGCGCTGACCCGACCTTGGGGTTTCGAGCCCGGTCAGGTCGCGATACCGGTCCGCATCTGGCACGGTGACGCGGACACTATTGTCAACGTCGGTTTTGCGCTGCAGCTCAGCCTCGCGATACCACACAGCAAGATGGTGCTGGAGGCCGGGGCCGGCCATTACCTGATGTTCACCCACTGGCAGCAGATCCTCGAGACCGTCCTCGAGGACAGCGATTCGGTGACCGTTCCGGGCCAGCGGGATGGCCGGCCGTCCCCGGCGGCGGCCACGCCCTCCAAGCCGACCATCCGAGACCAGAGAACAGGCGCCTGGTGGTGCGGGCGCATGCACGGACAGCCCGGCGGTCGAGCCGGCCGCGAACCGTCTTCGTCAGGGAGCCCGTCATGACGACGGATACATTCCGGACACAGGTCAGCCAGACGGATCGCCTGGTCGACGCAGTCGAACAGGCGATTCTCGCCGAAATAGACGAATGGGGTTGGGAATCCACGCCGCGCCTGCGTCAGCTCGTCACGGCGCAGTTGCTTAACGGCGGCAAGCGCCTACGGCCCCGGCTCGCCTTCGCTTTCACCGGCCTCCACGGCGGTGACCCTGCGGACGTCATAGCTCCAGCCGCGAGTGTCGAACTCTACCATCTCGCCTCGCTGGTACTCGACGACCTTCAGGACAACGCCGCTCTCCGAAACGGCCGCGCGACCGTCCACATGTCGGCTAGCGCCAGCACGGCCATCAACGTAGCCGCGACGATCCGCTCGCTGTCCTACCACCTGATCCACCGCAGCGAACGGCTGACGGATGCCAGCAAGCTGAGGCTGCACCGTGAGCTGGACGTCGCCGCGACTCGCCTCGCTCGAGGGCAGAGCATCGACATCGGATGGAACTGCGGCTGGTACACCACCCCGGCGGACTACCCCTACCTGGACATGGCGCGGGGGAAAACAGGCGCGCTCTTTGGCTATGCCGCGGCGCTGGCGGCAGTGAGCGCCGGCGCGCCGGACGCCGCGGTCGACGCCGCCCGTGAGCTCGGTGTGCTGTTCGGCGTGCTCTACCAGCAGATAAACGACTACCTCGACATGTTCGGTGGTGACGGCGCGCTGGGCCGGCCCGGTTTCGAGGACCTCTGCGGCGGCAAGCTCACCGCGCCGGTCCTCACGCTGCTCGACACGCTCCGCGCGGAGGGCCGGCTCGACGAGGCCGACCTGGTCGTGGTTCGTCTCGCGGAACGCACCGCGGTGGCGCGAGCCTGGTTGCTCGACCTGATGGCCCGGTGCAACATCGCTGCCCGGCTCGGCGCCGGCTTGGTTCGCCAGGCCGAACGGCTCGCGGCGCTGCTCCCCGCGGACGCGGCAGCGGAGCGGCGAGCGGGCGTAGAGAATCTTCTTGACTCCGTTCTCGCGCGCGTCGGCGCGGTGCGGGGTCCAAACGCGGGCGGGTGCCCATGACCGGGCGGACAGATGCGGCACGAGGTCCGCAGCTGGTGGCCGCACACCCTGGATACCGGACGCCGCGCGCGCGGCGTCGGTCGATTCCTGCCGGGTACCGGCTACCCTGGCTACTGGTGGCCTTTGCACCCTGGTACCTCAAGCATCTTCTCTTTCAGCCCTACCGCCGGCCGCCTCGTCGGAGCTGGCCGCGCGGCCTGATGGCGGACCTGAACAGACGCCATCACCGCGCTTCCTACGACGGCGTTCTGAACATCGTGCTCCGCGGTTACTCCACGCTCGCCCGGCAACGGATCACACGCCGAGAGGGCCGTGTCGCCGTCGCGTTCTCCCGGTTGGCGTTCGCGGTCGATGACGAGTACGAGCGTAGGCAGGCGGCCGGGAGCCCCGCCACGCTCGACGAGCTCCTCCGCGCGGACCTGGTCGCGAGGCCTCTGGACGAGTTGCGCGCGCTTGCGAGCGGGTTCTCCTCGTATGAGGCGAGCCGGCCGCTCCTCCTCGACTTTGTCGGTTCGCTGTACCTGGACTACACGTCGGACGGCGACGAACGCGGGCCGCGCCCGGACGCGCTACCCGACGACATCGGTGGGCTCGTCCGCAAGGCGGAGATCGACTCGGGTGGCTTCCTCCATGCGGTCGTGCTACTCGTGGCTCTCGTCACGGGCCGCGTGCCGCTCGCCGAGCGGCACGCGGCCCAGTTCGTCGCGCTTGGTGTACTGGGCAAGGCCGCTGACGATCTCACTGATCTCCGTCTGGATGACGCGGCCGGCCGGGCGAACCTGCTGGGAGCACTGATTGACCGGGTACCCGGGGAACGGGAAGCGGTTCTCGGCGGCTGGCGGTCCGGTGCCCGCATGAGTACAGCCTGGTGGCGCCGTACCTGCCCCCGGGCCTTCGAGCAGCTCTCGGCGTTGTGCGCCGACCATTACGCCGCGCTCGACTCGGCGTGGCTGCGGTTCGCCAGTGATCTTCTCTGGGTTCCGGCGCTACTCGGCCGCGCGACGACCGATGACCAGCGGGGCCGGTTGTGACCGCGCAAACGGCCTTCCCTCGCGCGCAGGCCGGCGCCGCCTGCGGAGCATCTTCACCCGCCCCGTCGGTGTCGACCCGGATACGCGCTTACATTATTCTGGTGCGGCCGTCGAGTTGCCTCATCGGATGTCTCGCGACCGGAATCGGGGCCTATTTGGCCACGGGAAGACCCTTCTCTGAGCCGGTCCGCTGTATCCTGGCGGTTACGGGCATCGCCCTCGCGATTGCGTTTGCGAACGTCATCAACGACGTGGCGGACCTGGCGACGGATGCGGTCGAGAAGCCACGCCGCCCCATCCCCGCCGGGCACGTCTCGCGGCGCGCGGCCCGCCGGTTCGCCGTCGCGCTGGCGGCCGGCGCTGTCCTGGTCACTGGACCACTGGGCCTGCCGCTTGCGGGCGGGACTGCGGCGCTTGTCGGTACCGCCTACGCCTATTCGGCGCGGCTCAAGGACACAGTCCTTCTCGGGAACGCCGTCGTCGCGCTGTGCTCGGGTTCATCGTTCGTCTACGGAGCGGCCACGGTGTCAGCGACGTCGCCCGGCCGGACCTGGGCCACAGCGGGGGCCGCGGCAGCTGCCGCAACCGTGTTCATGTTCGGCTACGAGGTGCTCAAGACGGCCGCCGACCGGGCCGGGGACGCCGCCGCCAGCCTACGCACGGTCGCCACCGTGACCGGGCCGCGGACTGTGCGCAGGGTGTTCCTCGCCACCGTGGTGACGCAGACGGTCATCGTGCTCACGGCGACCGCGGTCAGCTGGCATCCGGCTCGCTACCTGGCGGTCGTGCCCACGTTGCTCGTCCCGACCTGGTATGTCGCCCTCCGGCTGCCCATGGCAGCCGACAGCCCGGGAGGCATGCGGCGCCTAGTGGTGGTGATGCGGTCAGTGTGGCTGCTCGGTCCAGGCCTGCTCTGGACTCTGCGATGACCGGGGCCAGCACGCCCGCCGCCGTTCCGGCGATCATGTGGCTTCGGGACACTGCGGCGCAGGACGTGGAACTCACGGGCGTGAAGGCGGCCATGCTCGCGCGGTTGACGCGGTCCGGCTACTCAGTGCCGAATGGCTTTGTGATCACAGTGCCCGCGCTCGCGGGACTCGGAGAAGGGAACGACGGCTCGCCACCGCAACTTCCAGAGCCGCTACGCGCCGCACTGCGGGAGGCCCTCGCGGCCGGCGAGGAGCAGGCCTGGGCCGTACGTTCCTCGGCGGTCGCTGAGGACACGGCCACCGCGTCCTTCGCCGGTCAGTACGAGACCTTCCTGGACGTCCGAGGTACCCCGGCCATTGAGGAGGCCGTCGCCGCTTGCTGGGCATCCTCTCGCCAGCCTGTGTCCCCCGAGTACCTCGACCGCCAAGCGCCGTGCGACCGGCGCATTGCCGTACTGGTGCAACGGTACGTCGACGCCGAACTTGCCGGCGTCGCCTTCGGAGCCGACCCGGTCAACGGTGACCGGAACACGGTGGTCGTCAGCGCCGTGCGCGGCGCGTGCGCGGGTCTTGTCAGCGGGCGGGCCATGCCCGACGTCTGGGAGGTGGCGTCCGGCAAGGCCCGCCGCCGCGGTCTGGCCTCGGGGAGCCACGAGCGGCCGCCCGCCGGCCGCCCGCCGGCCGCGTCGCCAGAGCAGGTGCTCACGGCGGCACAGGCCCGGTCGGTGGCCGCGTTGCTGCGTGACCTGGAAACGGGCCACGGGAAACCGCAGGACCTCGAGTGGGCGATCGCAGGCGGCGAGCTCACCGTGCTTCAGCTGAGGCCGATGACCGCGCTTCCGGCGGTGGTTGACTGGCGGGCACCGCTGCCCGGTGGCTGGCTCCGATCAATTCGCCTCGGTGAGTGGCTGCCAGAGCCGGTCACCCCCCTGTGCGACAGCTGGCTGCTCGACCGGATGGAGGAGCGGCTCCGGTGCCGACAGCGTGCCGACGGCGGCTTCCAGGCGCCCAGGCCACTGCATGTGCTGGTCCACGGGTGGTACTTTCACTCCCCCCTCGGAAGCGGCGGACAAGTGCTCTTGCTCGCGGGCCTTCTGCGTCGGCCTGGGCTGGCGCTGGCGGTCCTGCTCGGTCGCCGCCGGCCTGAATGGTCCGAGCACTTGGCCTACGGACGGTTCGCCCGCCGGTGGCGCACCGAGATACTTCCTGCCTACCGCGCCGCGGTGGCCACTGCCGCGGAACTGGTCGAGACCGCCCCGCCGACCGATCTGGTCGATCTGGTCGACCGGGTCGCGGATGCCGCCGGGGACTGTTACTGGTCGCTGGTTATCGCAGGCGGCGCAGCCTGGCGCGCCGAACAGGCGCTCGCGCGGTTCCACCGCCGTCACCTCGACAAGCGATCCACCCAATATCAGTCGCTGCTCGCGGGACTCGCCGCACCGTCGACACCGAGGCATGCAGTACACAGTTTGGACTGGGTCCACCCCACCGTGGGAGAGCTGGCGCCCTGCACAAGCCCGGTGGGCCTGGACCAGATCGAGCCCACCGCCTTCGACCGCGACCGGCACACCCGTGTCGTACATGAGCGACGAACGGCGGAGGATGCCTGCCTACGGGCACTGTCCGGTCCGGCGCAGGCCCCCGTTCGGCGCAGATTCGGCCGGCTGCTCGCCGCCGCCCGGCGGTCCGCGCTGCGGCGCGCCGACCACACCTACTGGCTGACGGCCGGCTGGCCGGTCATGCGCCGCGCGCTGCGCCGGCTCGGCGAGATCCTCTGCGCCGCAGATCATCTGGACGAGCCAGACGACGTGTTCTTCCTCGACCGGACAGACATCGAGCGGTGGAGTGGCGGCGATCCTGGTGATCTGCGTGCGCTGGTTCAAATGCACCGGGAGGAGTGGGAGCGCCAGCGGCGGCTGATCCCGCCGGCGGCTGTCGGGCGTACGCCGTTTCTGTTGTCCAGAGTGTTGCCGCGAACGGAGTCGCCGGTGCGTCGCAGCGCCGAGAACCCGGTGCTGAACGGGGTCGCCGCGAGTCCGGGTCGCGCCACGGGGCCGGCCCGAATCCTGCATGCCCCGACCGCCCTGAGCGGTATCCGGCGCGGTGACGTGCTGGTGGTCCCGGCCGCCTTGCCCGCGCTGACCGCGGTATTCGAACGGATCGCCGGCCTGTGCGTCGACAACGGCAGCCTGGCGGCACATGCGGCCATCCTCGCCCGCGAGTACGGGATACCAGCGGTGATGGGCCTCAGGGACGCGACAGATCGCCTGAACGACGACCAGATCATCACCGTCGACGGCGCGACAGGCGTCGTCGAGATCTGATGTGGCTGCCGGCGGAGAACGGGCGTGTGGGAAGACTTGTCGACGTGCGGCACCTTAGTGCTCGCCTATCTCGTCGGCGCCGTACCGTTTTCCAACCTGATCGCGCGGTGGCGCTACGGCCAGGATCTCCGTCGGATCGGAACGGGAACGAGCACGCCGACGAACTTGTACCTGGGCTTTGGGCCCCAGCCCGCCGTTGTCGCCGGGGCCCTGGAATTCGGCAAAGGAGCAATCGCGACGGCACTACCGAGCTCCGGCCATCCCGCGCTCGCCGTGACCGCGGGCGCCCTCGCGGTGACTGGGCACAACTGGTCTGTGTTTCTGCGAGGTCGCGGCGGCCGGGGCATCTCGACGGCGACGGGCGCGCTGGTCATCCTGGCCTGGCCGGGGGCTGTGCTCCTGGCTGCCTGCCTGGCCGCCGGACTGACCACGCGCCGAGTGGTGGTCTCCGTGAGCCTGGCCGTCGTTCTGCTCACCCCCGTGTTGGCCCTGATCGAAGGATCGCGCGGGCTTCTGGTCGGCGGACTCCTCGTGGCGCCCATCATCATCAAGACTGTTGACGAGTTCCATAGGCGCCGCCGCCTGCCGCATCTCTGCCGGCGCACCCGTCAGCGCCCGGCCGACGGCCGTGCGCGCGGTGACAGATAATAGGAATACGTTCCTACGGTAGACACGCTGTCGGCGGGGCGGGACCGGCGAACCTGGCCTGGACACCTCCGGCGACCTCCCATTGCTGCTGTCCGTTGGGAAGGCGAACTCACTGGCATCGCTTGATCGAACCACTGACGGCGGACCATCAGTCGCCCGCATCCGTAGGCCAGCGGCGGTCCGCCCTCGACGGCCGTCCGCCGCGAAAGCGGACGCTCGTCAGCGTCAGCCTTCGACGTCGTCGCAGGTCAGGCGCGCCGCTGGCCCGGCCGCGCGAGCTCCGTTGCCACACGGAGGCCATTCCATGTGGCAACGTCCGCACACGTCGGCGGACGGAGAGCCCGACTCCGGATCGCCTTCCGAAGGCTCCTACCAGCGCAGACGACGCGTGAGACGGCTTGACGGGATCGCTACGGAGCAGAGACCTCGCGACCTTCCACCCGGAAAGCGGATGGTCAGTTTCGCTGTCTTCGCAGGTCAGCCGGGTCCGAACGTAGAGGCCGTCAGGATTCGACGGTGCCGTTGCCACACGCACTGCCATAAAACAATCTAGAGTTAATCGAAATTTCCGGTATTTCCGCTGGTCAAAAGGGTGGGCAGGGGCGGGATCGAACCGCCGACCTTCCACTTTTCAGGCCCAACTGACCGTCGTTTCACCGTCCGTGGACGTGTGTTTTCGGCCGCCGGAGGCTGCCGAGGTCCATGGGTGTTCGCGGCCGTTGCTACACCCGTTGCTACACCTCGTCAGGTCCTCGATGGCCGGGTGGCGCGCGCGGAAGCGCCCCCGCTGAACCCAATGCCCACGCGGGATCGCGCGGCCTGCGGGCGCCTGCACGTGTCCAGCAACACCTGGGACCGGGCCACATCCGAGCCCTCCGCGCGGCCAGTTCGTGCTCGCCGTCCTGTCCTCCCTCGTCCCTGGGTTCCGCTGGACGCCGCCTTGCATGAGGCGATCACGGAGTCGCTGCCGGTCTGGGGTGGTACCCAGTGACGGCCCACAGCGAAACATCGGCGGCCTCGCGGGATGACGATTTCCCTGGTGCCATCGGATCCACTGCCACCGTGAAACTGGTAACCACCATCGTCGGAACCGTCATTGCCCTCACATTTCTCTTCGGGTTCGGAAACGTTCTGGCGCTCGGCCTACGCCTCGGCGTGCCGATTTGGATCGCGCCGCTCAATCTCCGTGGGTTCAGGTGATCTGAGGGTCCTTCAGCGTGAACTCGGGGGTCGGCTACCGGTGGGGTGTTACGGCACTGAGCGAGCTGAGCTATCTCGCATCCGATGTCGCCGAGGACGCGGCAGATCCGACGGTCGGCCGGCAATAAGGCTACCGGCCAATGGGAGGGGCCTGCGGGCGGATGCCTGGTGCTGGGCGTCAGCCACCCGTCGTGTCTGTCTGGAGCCTGTGCGGCAGATCGGTTACTGCGCCGCGCACGATGGCGTTCGCGAGTTCGCGGACGAACGGCTCGCTGAGGCGCTCGACCGGTGTCGTGACCAGGGTGAACAACGTGCCGCCGTAGAGGGTCATCAGGCGGGGGATCGTCTCGGTGGGGATGGGCAGGTCGAGCGCGCGGTGTTGGCTGGCGGTCAGCCGCGTCGAACTGGCTTGCAGACCAGCGAGGGCCAGCGCTAGCGCTGGGCGGCGTAGCGCCTCCAGCTGGAGCTCGAAGATAGCCAGGTAGCCGGTCCGCAGCGTCGTCGCGGGCCGCCCCGGCTTGTTGGTCCGGCGCTAGCCGAACTTGTAGATCCCGGTCGCGTCGAGGGTCGTGAAGTTCGACAGCGTGCCGTCGGCCGCCGCGTCGGCGACGAAACTCGTCGTCGAGCAGATGTTCTTCGAGATGGCGGCCGTCGCTGTCCCGTCGCACTTGAACGTCGCTCCGCCGCCGAGCGGGTACGGCGTCGCCGGCATGGTCTGGAGCGCCTGGGTGATCCCGGCCGGCGTCACGTCGGTGCCGCTCGCGGCATTCACCGCCCGGACGAAGCCGAGCAGGCCCTGGTAGCCGCTGATCACGTTGGCGTCCGTGCCGAGACCGTTTCCGAACTTCCCGATCACGGCCTTGAACAGCTGGAACTCCTTGTCGTTCGGGTTGACGTTGGCCTGCGCCACGATCGTCACGCCCTTGAAGCCGCCGGGGATGGACGCGCCCTTGTCAGTGCCGACGCAGCGGTCGGGCGCGGTGATCGACGCCTTCGGGTCGATGGTCCGGATCGCGCGGATCGCGCTGGCGCAGAAGGTCGGGTCGCCGATGACGTAGAACAGGTCCGGATGCCCGGTGGCCTGGATCTGGGGGGTCATGTCGGCGGTGCCGGGTGGGATGGCCACCACCTCGGCCGTGGCGCCGGCATTGCGGAAGAAGGCTGGCTCGAGTGCCTTGGCCGGGCCGCTGGCGGCGGGAACGTCGACCACCAGGACGGCGGCCTTGGTCAGCTGGTGCTCCCGGGCGTAGGCGGCCGAGGTGCCGAAGTAGCCAAGCGTGTTACCCCAAACGAAGACGCCCGGGGTGCTCAGCACCACCGAGCTGGCCGCGGAGTTGAATCCCACAGGGATGCCGGCGGGATGGACGATCTGGATCCAGGGATCGGTCTGGCCGGGGGCTCCCGCGACCACAGCGGCCACGTGGTCCTGGAGGAAGGTGTTGCCGCAGGCCTGCGCGGTGGCCGGCACGCTCTTGTCCTCGCAGGTCACCAGCTCGATCGGGTGCCCGCGCAGGCCGCCGAGATAGGCGTTGGCATAGGCGACCGTCGCCTGGGCCGCCTTGATCTCATCGCTGGTGTCAATGGTCTGGGTCCGCCCAGTGCTCATCCAGCCGATCTTGACGGGGGTGCCGCTCGCCGCCTTGGGGGTGCCAAGGATCGCGGTATCGGCGCCAGCGCTCCCGTTGGCTGTGCCCCCGGATCCGCCGCTGCTGCCGCACCCGGCAGCGGCCAGCGCAACGGCGGCCAGGCCCGCGAACAGTGTCACGCGAAATCGGCGGCGGGCCCGTGACGGATTCAATAAATGCATTGTCAGCTCCCTGACTCGCAGGATTATCGGCCACTCGGGAATTCGTATTGCCAGCAAAGGGGAAGAATTGGGCTGGGTAGGTAACCCGGACCGACGGGCCCGGACGCGGCTCGGCGACCGCCCAGGGCGTCGGCGGGACAGGGGGTGTGGGACAGCGCTGCGACGGGTGCTCCGCGTGTCGGACACCTCGCGGCCACGCCGGCGGTGCCGACTCGCGCGCGCGTGTGGACCTCGTCAGTGACAGCCCCCTACACGTTCGGCGAGACGTTCCACCGCGTCCCGCGCGGCGTTGGCGGCGTCGTCATCCCGTCCTTTGACGGTCTGCAACCCCGAGCCTGGCAAAACCGTCCAAGGTTCGGCCGGGGTCAGGGGCGCAGCCAGGCGACGGCCTTGGTCTCGACGTACTGCTCGAAGCCCTCGATGCCGTTCTGGCGACCGATGCCGCTGGCCTTGTAGCCGCCGAACGGCGAGTCGGCGCCGTACGACAACCCGCCGTTGATGCCAATCGACCCGGTGCGGATGCGGCGGGCGATCGCGGTGGCCCGGGCCTCGTTCGACGAGAACACCCCGCCGGACAGGCCGTAACCACTGTCGTTGGCGATCCGCACCGCGTCCTCGTCGTCGTCGTAAGGGATCACGCACAGGACTGGCCCGAAGATCTCCTCCTGGGCGATGGTCATCGAATTGTTGACGTCGACGAACAATGTCGGCTCGACCCAGTAGCCCTTGGGGAAGTTGTTCGGCGGACGGCCGCCGCCGAGCACGAGCTTGGCCCCTTCCTCCTCACCCTTGGCGATGTAGCCGAGAACGCGGTCGCGCTGCTTTGCACTGATGAGGGGGCCCATGATCACGTCGGGGTCGTTGGGATCGCCGTACGGGATCACGCTCATCCCCTGGGTGATGAGCTCGACGCCTTCGTCGTAGCGCGACCGCGGCAAGAGCATCCGGGTTTGCATGCCACAGCCCTGACCGGCGTGCATGCACACCATCGACCCGGCAGGCACGACGCTCGGGAAGTCGGCGTCGTCGAGGACGATCATCGCCGACTTGCCCCCGAGCTCGAGGAAAACGCGCTTCAGCGTCGCAGCGCCCTTCTCCATGATCCGCTTGCCGACCACCGTCGAGCCGGTGAACGAGACCATGTCGACGAGTGGCGACAACGTGAGCTCCTCGCCGACGAGATGGTCCGACGACGTGACCACGTTGAATACGCCCGGGGGGATGTCTGTCTTCTCGGCGACGAGCCGGCCGAGGCGAGTGGCGTTCCATGGCGTGTCGGGCGCGGGCTTGAGCACCGTCGTGTTCCCGGTGGCAAGAATCTGGCCGATCTTGTTGATCGTGACCTCGAACGGATAGTTCCACGGCACGATGGCGCCGACGACGCCCATCGGCTCCTTCCAGACCTGCCGTTGACTGTTCATGCCGAACAGCGTCCCGTTGGGCAGGTCGCGCTCCCAGGGGAACTCGTCGATCATCTTCGCCGGGTAGCGCAGCCCGTCCTCGAGCGGTGCATCGAGCTGGGCCGTGTACGTCAACGAACGGGGCGCGCCGACCTCGGCGATGAGCTCCTCCCGTAACTCCTCCCGCTCGGCCTCGAGCGCTTCCTGCAGCTGTCCAAGACACCGCTTGCGCAGCGCCCGATTGGTCGACCAGTCGCTTTCGTCGAATGCCCGCCGAGCGGCGGCGATGGCACGCCGCATCTCGGCGTCCGACGCGTCCGCGACGTGACCGAGGACCTCTTCGTTCGCCGGGTTGATGTTGTCGAACTGCTTGCCGGAGTCCGCCTCGACCAGCTCGCCGTCGATGAACATGCGGACCTCGCCGGTGAATGTCGGTGCCTCGGGCATTTCCATCCCCTTTGTTGCTCCATCGCGGCGACCACGTCGCGCCGCGCTCGCGACGCACTCGTACTTTTCAACTCGATGTCGACGGGGAAGGTGTGCCAAGCGCGGTGTTGTTCTGCGTGTAGCCGCTGCTGCAGGGCGGATCGATCTGTCCGGCGATGCGGAACTTCCCGCTGGCCGCCCAGGCGTGCGCACTCGGCGCGGTGACGGGATGGCCCGCCGGTGCCAAAGCCGAGCTGCGTGACGCCGTCCGCGTCCCCGACGACTGCGTGCTGGCCCTGCTCGTGGCGGTGGGGGTCGCCAGCCGGGCACCACGGTCGGGTGCGGCGCCGGCCCGTGGCCGATGTCGCCGCGCTCGAGCGGTGAAACCCGTGGCTCAACCCGGTTCCCCCTCGATTGTGACGGCGCGTTCCGGGCAGGCGAGGACGGCCCGGCGGGCATCGTCCAGCTGGGCGGCGGCGATGGTGCCGTCGCCGATGCTCGCGCCGTAGCCCCGATCGTCGTCGGCGAAGACACTCGGCGCCAGCGAGTAACAACGGCCGTGGCCCGTGCAGCGTTCGGTGTCGATCACAACTCTCATCTCGCGCCTCCGTATCGCGCTGCAGGGCTCACCACACCACAGGCAAGACAGCGAGTGACCTGATGACCGGGAGGTAGACGAGCTGTGCTCCCTCGGCCAGGGCGTACCGTGGAATGTGCCGATGGAGCTCCTCGATCGCGATGCGTAGCTCCATCCGGGCGAGGTGCGAACCGAGGCAGCGATGTGGGCCGCCGCCAAATGCGAGATGGCGAGTCTTGCCACGCTCGAAGATCACATCGTCGCCGTTGGGGAACTCGTCCCCGTCCGTGTTCGCAGCGCCGAGCATGATCGCTATAAGAGAGCCCGACGGTACGGTGTCGCCGGCGACGACGACGTCGGTGGTCGTGCGCCTGAAGACGGACGACACTGGCGTCTCTCGCCGCAAGAACTCCTCGACTGCCCTCGGCACCAGCGACGGATCCGCCACCAAGGCATCGCGGGCGTCGGGGTGGGCAGCCAGATAGCCGACGATGCAGTCGATGCTCGCGGTGACTGTGTCGAGGCCCGCCGTCAGCTGAAGGATGCAGATGTCCAGCACCTCCTCGCGCGTCAGCCGCTCTCCGTCGGCCTCCGCTTGCAGCAAGTGCGTCATCAGGTCATTCTCCGGACGTCGTGTCCGCTCCTCCGCTAATTCACCGAAGTACGAGCGGATCTCCGCGCCCGTATCCCGTAGGAGGGCTGCCAGGACTTCGGGATCGTCCGTACCGGCCGCGTGCTGGGGCTGGATCATCGAGTTCTTCCACCGAAGCAGGAGGTCGAGGTCACTGACCGGGAAGCCGACCAGACGAAGGAACGTGACGCACGGAAAGGGAACCGTGAACTCGGCGTGGAGGTCGCATGCACCCCGGTCCGCCAACGGGCCCAGAAGATCCGCTGCGAACCGCCGCATTTCGGTCTCGAGCGGAGCCAGCGCGCGAGCCGAGAAGAGGGGATCCAGCAGGCTCCGATAGCGCGCATGAGCCGGCGCGTCGATCTCGACAGGGATGGCCGGGCGATCCTGGCCCATGATACCGGCGCGCGAGGAGAACGCACCGGGCGAACGGAGGGCCTCGCGAACATCGCTGTAGCGGCTGAGAACCACGAGGCCCTCGCCGGCTCGGCCTAACTCTGCCCGGGTGACCCCGGCGTGCCCGCGCAGCTGGCGATAGACGGGGTGGGGGTTGCGGGCCAGTTCCGGATCCGCCAGATCCGTCATGGGGAACTCCGACGTTGGCATCGCTGATCCTCCATTCCCGCTGTCTCTCACAGCGGACCGTTCTTGTCTTCGTACACCGGACCTCGGGCCGTCCAAGTTCCGTCCGCTAGTCACGCTTGCTGTCGGCCTCGGTCAGTAGCGGAGCGTCGTCCGGAATCATCCGTGCTGGCATCAAGAACTCGATCTGCCGAGACGAGAACCGCCACTGTTGGCCGGTCCAGAAATACTCGTCATGGACGACGTTGAAAGCGAGCCGCACGCTGCCGTTGCGGAGCCGTGTTTCGCTAGTGGTGTAAACGGAACCGACGGCACGGTCGACGCTGTCGAAGTTGACGACATGGTTTGAGCTCAGGTGACAGCTGCCGACAACGGCCCCGATGCCGAGTCCCTTCATGAAGTTCGCGATTTCTTCCCGGCCTTCGTGTTTCCCGAGCAGAACTCCGGTGCCGTCCCAGATGCCATTAGGCGTGAACAGTTCACTTAGCTCATCGATCCGGCCGGCGTCTGCATGCTGACAATACAGGTTTGCCAGTTGGACGATCTCCCATGCATCGGCGACGCGTTGACGATCCGTCATATCGACGCTCCGGCAGAAGCGAGTTCAGCCACGATAGGTGCGAGCTGTTCCATTTGTCCACCTGGGAAGATCCAGTAGGTGATGCCGTAGCGATCGCGCTTCGCTTCGATGTCAGCCCGGATTTCAGCCATTGTGCCGATCAAGATCATGGGACAGGAAAGAACCCATTCGCGGGAAACCCCCATGGCTTCCGCGGTGGCGTCGAGATATCGATCTCTATCGTCGGTGACGATCACGTTATAGGCATAGCTACTGAGTTCCAGCGTTGCAAATCGGGCTCCGGCAGCGTCCTTGACTGTCTGAACTCGTGCGTCGAACTGCTCCGGGTCCGAGTTTGCGGCGTCCCGATTGAGTACGGGTTGTTCAGAGGTGCCCATGCGCTGGTTGACCGTCAGATTGATGATGTCCGCTTCACGAGCAGCGAGCTTGAGCATACGATCGCCCCCGGCTCCTATCAGGAGCTTTGGGTGCGGACGCTGGACTGGCCGTGGTGTGCTCTCGCAGTCGTTTAGGGTGTAGTACTTACCCGCAAACGAAAAGGTGTCGTTCTGCCACAATCCTTTCAGAATCGCGATTGCTTCGGTGAGTCTGTCGACACGGACGCCTGGGCGATCGAGTGGGATTCCAGCAGTCACATAGTCGCTGGCCAACCATCCAGCGCCGATCCCGGCAAGGACCCGGCCACCGCTGAGGACGTCGAGGGTAGCGAGCTCTCGAGCCAGCATCACTGGGTGCCGGTAGTCGTTGCCGAGGACGAGAGCACCGACCTTGAGTCTCGTGCTGGCCATTGCAGCCGCAGTGATGAACGGTACGGTCGACATCTGTTCCGCTCGAATGTGATCGGCGACCGTGACGGTGTCATATCCCATGCCCTCGGCTTGGGTGACGAATGAGTTCAGCGCGTCAGCGTCCATGACACCGCTGAGGTGTACTCCGAAGCGGTATCGCGCAGTCCCGGTCGCCATCTCAGACCACCGGTCCGTCGTAGCGTCCGCGGAGGATAGTGCTTTTCAGGTCCGGTGCAACCTCTCTCGCCGTCATGTAACCGGGGCCGTGCCAGCCATTGCGCTTCCATTTGCCGTATGAGATTCGCGTACCGGCGCTGCCGCTTGCGGCTTCCAGGAACTTCACGCGTTCCAATCCGCGAAGCACGCCCGCCGGAGACAGTGGTTCTGCGTACGCCAATGCGTGGACAATGACATTCCCGACATCGAATCCGTAAAGCGGGTATGCATACTCGGGGCGGCGCCCATAGCGCGCATCGAAGCGGTCGAGTACTGCTTGGCCGACTAGATTTCCTTCGTCGTAGTGCTCAAGCCCGATCCAGCCCTTAGACGAAGCGAAGATTTCATTGCTGAGGAAGCCACCTTCCCACGCGGTAGACATAAAACGGGGTGGGTCCCACTCAGCCTTCTCGAGTGCTTCATTGATGCGAAGAAGGCCGAAGCCAAAGCCGAGGTGGACGATTGCGTCGCAGTTGCTGGCCTTCAGCGTTGTAACGGCATCGGTCGAGTCCGCAATAGTTTGGGCGATCGGTGCCGTGGCGACAATCTCCAGTCCGTTCACGTCGCACGCCTGACGAAAATAGGACAGGTACCCGGTCCCAATCGCTGATCGCTCGTAACAGACCCCAACTCGGCGGTAACCCGAGCCGGCAATCATATTCGCAATGTAAAACGGTTCCTCGCTCAACGATCCGTCTGACAACTCAAAACACCACTCCCCGAGGAAATCCTCAGAACCGCACCATGAAAGCGTCGGGATATGACCCGAGCTCTCGACGTGCTCGCGTAACACGACCGCATTCTCAGTGATCATTGGCCCGAAGATGAGGATAGCTCCGGCGTCGGCGAGTTCCTTCCATGCGTCGACGACATTTTTCGACCGACCCCGCGGTAGGCCATTGACATCCCTGCGCACGAACTCGATCGGGCGATCCAGTAAGCCCTGATCGACTCCTTCATCTATTGCGAGGGTCATGCCGTCGATCACATCTTTCTGCGGATCCCAGTGGTCAGGCGGTGGGAAGACCAGATCGAACAGCACGCCAATAATGACTGAGTCGTGTCCTAAAATGTCCATACTGCACCTCCGCAGAATCCAGTTTCCGGCAACTCGACGTGAGTGTCACGTCGTCGCTGCGTTGGGCTCGAGATTGCGCGTCATTCAGCCAGTGGATACTTCAACCTCCGGCGTTCCCCAGGGCTGATACGGCACTCAGGATGCCGGCACTGCTTGCGTCTCTGGACCGAGATCGCGGAGAGGACACTGTCGTTACGTCAACATCGCCCGCGCGTGCGCGCAGTGCGCCGACAGTGCACTCGTCGGGTGAACGCTGCAAAAACGGGTCGAAGTGGTAGTGCCGCATCGCGTTACGATGCGTAATCTTATTGATCTCATCATCATCGAGTTCGCCCAAGTATTCATAGAGTACTTCTGGTGAATGCGGCCACGTCGAATCAGAATGGGGATAGTCGCATTCCCATGTAATCGTGTCTAGGCCAATTTCATCACGCAGCAGCATTCCGACACGGTCGTCAATGAAACAGGTATTGAATCGCTCGCGGAACACCTCGGACGGGAGCTGGCCGCCTAAATCTGCGCCTGTCCACGCCCTGTGGTGGCGATACACGTAGTCCAACCGTTCCAGCATGTACGGTATCCACCCGATCCCTCCTTCCGACAGCGAGAAGCGGAGCTCCGGAAAGTCCCTGATGACGCGTGACCAAATGAGGTCAGCCGTCGTCATCTGGACGTTCATGGCGCCAAGCGTAAGCACCGTATCAATTGGGCTGTCGGGCGATGGTAGCGCAAGCGTCGACGATGACCCGATATGCAGCGTCACGACGACTGCTTCGTCGCAGCAGGCCCGCCAGAACGGATCCCAATACTCGCTGTGGAAACTCGGAAATCCCAGTTTTGTAGGATTCTCCGAGAATGTCACAGCGCGGCACCCCTTCTGTGCTACACGCTTCACTTCATCTGCGGCGACTTGGGGATCCCATAGCCCCGGCAATGCAAGCGGGATGAACCGGCCGGGGTGGCTCCCGGCCCACTCATCAATATGCCAGTCGTTATAGGCGCGCAGCATGACCAGCGCCATGTCTTTGTCTCGTGCGCGGCCGAAAAGTTGTCCACAGAAACCTGCCATAGACGGGAAGTTCATCGAAGCCAGTACGCCGTTGGCATCCATGTCCCGGATGCGGGCCGACGAGTCATAACAACCCTGGCGGATCTCTTCATACGCTGTGGGCTCGAACCCATACTCCTCGGGTGGACGCCCCGCCACAGCGTTCAGCGCGAGATTGGGCACCTCGATTCCCTCATAGATCCAGACATCGCTGCCATCTTCTTTTTGCACAACACGAGGCGCACTATCCAGATACTTCGAAGGAACGTGGTGGACGAACATCTCGGCCGGCTCAATGACGTGGTCGTCCACGCTAATGAGAATCATCTCTTTCATATCCATCGCGAAACCTCCTCGTTCTTTCCACTTTGTCGATTCGACGTTGCGCCACGGCGTCCAGATCTCAACGCACGACTCCCTATGAATTCGAGATAAATTGGACTGCGTCAGAGACGGGAACGAAATTGCCCATGAATCAATTGGTTTTCGCGCCTTCAACGGTCACGGCAGCGCGGTCCATCACGATGACCTCGGCGCCGAGGTCAAGAACCAGCTCGGCGGTCGCGCGTCCCATTCCACTGGCCCTGCCGACGACAAGAGTCCGCTTACCATCATTCCTAAAGGCAGTTGCGTCCATCGTTTACTCAGTGGAATCCGACCACTCGCATCACTAGATTTGCGAGATGGGCTGGTCGCGGAATGCGTCTCGAGTTACATATGGCGCCAACTCGGTCGACGTGACCAGACCCGGTTCTGCCCGAACGACCGTGGGGATCGCATTTACAACGTGTCGCGCCGTCAACGCCAGTGAACAGCTAACGTCCTCGTTCGGCTGTCGCCCAAGGTAGACCTGAGTCGTAAATGTCGGCCGACCGCCGATGCGATAGACAAGCGCGCTCTCAGTGGTATCGGAGGCTGGCAGTGGCCAATGGTCAGGCACCGGCGCATCATGGCTTATCTTCGCGACGTACGCGACGGTGATTTTGGGTTCACCATCAATGATCCCCTGCAATTCCCAGTACGTCGCCCCTATCGTTCCTCGTTCGACGGGGCCGAGGACGGTGTCCAGCCGATGCGGCGTCACATGCGTTTCCCAAACGAAGTTTGTTGCTTCGACGTGACGACCCAAAGCGTTCGCGATTACATGCAGATTAGGAACCCACCAGGTCGCACAGACGCCGTCAACGAATCGCGGCGGTGTAGAGCCGGCAGGCTGCCCGAACCCCATCGACCCGAACACAACCTCGCGGATGGGGTATACCCTCGCCATATCCAGCACGTGTTGCTCTTCTCGGTAGTACGCCAGCTCACCGGCTACCGACAGGAGCGTGTACGGGAGCGCCATGCTTAGCCAGCCCGGCTCAGCTCCTGACGCATAGAACGTCGAGCCACCTTTCTCGCATGCAGCCTCAAGAACCCGCCGGAGTTCGGGAGGGCTCGCAGGCGGATACACCAGCGAGACAATTGCAAAGCTGACGACATCGATCCCACGTTCCAAGAACCGCGCGATATCCGCGCATGCCTCCTTCTCGCGGCCAACTGCATTGCCGCCATAGCTCAGACAGTCAGGCTCAAGTGCCAGGATCGCCTCGACATCGGTCGTACCACGGATCCCTACATCGGGCATGGCGCACAACGCGCCTGCGTCCCGGCCCTCCTTCTCAGACGTCGTCACCCAGAGGCCGACAAGGTCTAGTTCAGGGTCGCGAATGATGGCGCGCAGCGCTTCCTTCCCGGTCGTACCAGTGCCGACGTGCACAACGCGGATCCCCACTGAAACTCCCTTCCCTGCGCCGCCGTATACCAGACGACCGGGCAGCTGACGTTGTCGAGAGTAACGTGGATTTGACAGGACTGTCAAGGACGGCCCTGTTATCCGTGACCGATTCAGTCAACGCGCTGACCTGGGGCGATGCGCGCATGTGCGGAAAACGGGGGATGCCCGCCCCACACTGCGCCCGGTCGAGTGCCCTTGCCCCGGCTGGTAGCAGACGAACAACGACGTACTCGTCGGCCGCAAGGCGCCCGGGCTGGTCCCCTCGGGGTAGCTGTTCACCTCGGTTGCGCGGCCGTCTTGTAGATCGTGTTAGGTGATCGTGTGGCGTTCGCGGGCCGGTGGGTGATGATCGGATAGCGTCCCGGTGTGGAGTCAACGGGCCGTCCAACGTTACGAGGAACTCATGCGTCTGCTCGCGGACCGGGACGCCACGATCGCCGAGCAGGCACGGCTGATCGAGCGGCTGGTCGGGCAGGTCGAGCAGCTGTCCGACAGGGTCGCCGAGCTGGACCGCCGGCTCGGCCAGGACAGCTCGAACTCGTCGCGGCCGTCGTCGTCGGACAGCCCGTACACGAAGAAGAAGGCCAAGCCCCGGTCGTCGCGGACCTCGACGGGCCGGCCGAAGGGTAAACAGCCCGGTGCGGCGGGGACGACCCGCGCGATGGTCGATGACCCGGACGAGATCCACACGATCGACCCGTCGTTATGCGGGGACTGTGGGTTCCCGCTGGCCGGGGCGCCGCGGGTCACGGCGCGGACATGGTGCCCTTGAGCCCGAGCAGCAGCCGGTCGTTGAATGCGCACGGGTCGTAGAGGCCGTCCTCGTCGCAGATCAGGGTGCCGTTGAGGCCACAGATCTCCAACAGGCGGTGCCAGTCGGCGTTGTTACGGGCCAGCCGGGAGCACTCCAGGCCGAGCACGATCCCGGCCCGGCCGAGGGAGACCTCGGTAACCAGCTGCTGGAAGCCGGCCCGGTCGGCGGCCGAGGCCCCGGAGTGGCCCTGGTCGACGTCGATGATCACGACCCGGTCGGCGGGCCAGCCCAGGGCCACCGCCCGGCCGCGCAGGTCGTACTGGCGCCGCCCGGACTCGGTGTTGACGGCGACCTGGTGCAGCGTGGACTGGCGCACGTATAAATACGCGTCGCGCGCGAGATGGGCGGCGGTCACCTTGGCGGAATTCTGGTCGTGCACCGGGGGTCTCCTTCCGAGCTGGGGGTGGCGCGGGCATGGGCCAGCGCCATCTGGGCGAGCACGGCGACGAGGTCGCCGCCGGTGCCGGCGGCCAGGGACGCACAGCCGGTGGAACTGGTCTCACCTCCTTCCTGTGGTGCCGGGGATACGAGTGGTGCCGCGCGCCCCGCTCCGCCGACGCCGGCGGCCGGGATGTCCAGGGCGGCCCACGCGGCCAGCCAGGCCGCCACCCCACGGCCGGCCACCAGCCCCCGGCCGTGCTGCCAGGCGTCGGGGCCGTCGGCGAGCACACGCCGACGCAGCTGCTCGTACCCCTCGGTGATCTCGTCGGCGGCCGTCGCGGCGTCGGCCACGGCGGTACCAGCGGCGGGGTCAGCCGCTTTTGGAATGCTCCGAGGTGTCCTCCCGCGCCCGGCGTGCCAGCGCGCGTTCGACCGAGCGGGGGTGCACCCGCACCCCGAACCGCTCGGCGGCGGCCGCGGCCAGAGCGGCCGAGGACAGCGCGGGGTCCGCCTCGCGCAGCCCCAGCAGGTGGTCGACGACCTCGCCGGTGAGCTTGCGCGGCCCGCGTGGACCTGGCTTGCCGGGCAGCAGCCCCGGCAGCCCGCCGGCCTCCAACGCGGCGGCGGCCTGGTAGAACGACTGCCGGGAGAACCCGAAGGCGGCCGCGGCGGCGCTCACCGAGGACTCCCCGGCCTTGGCGCGGCGCACCATCTCGTACTTGACCTGCACCACGTCGCGGGCGTCGAAGAAGTCCGACGAGGCGAAGGCGGGGTCGCTCACCTCGCCGCCCGCCTGTGCACCGCCCGAGCCGCGGCGAGCGCCGCCAGCTTGGCATCCGCCGCACCCGACCTGGCCATGCCGCCTCCATCCGACCACTGTCAGTAGGAATATGCCGGGCACAACCCGCCACACCACCGCGTCACGCCGACAGGCGGAATGTTTCCCCAGCCCACGGGCCACGAGAAGCCGCCAGGCCAGCCAGGCCACCGGAACGGCAGCAGCCACCGGCGCAATCCTGCTGACACTCACGGCGTAGACCCCCTGACACCCGCCGCGTCGGCCGGTGGGGCGGTCCGCAGCCTGCCCACCAGTGCGGCCAGCTCGAGCAGGTCCGCGGCCCGGAACGGCGCGCGGCCGGCGGCCACCACCACGAACGGGTCCTCGGCCACCACATCGGTCCACGCCGCAGGCAGCCACGCCAACTCACCGTCGGGACCGTAGAAGAAGACTCGGTCCTCGCCCCAGCTCCGCCGACGCTTGACGAACTCGAACTCCCGGCCGGACTGCGGGTGGAACGGGTGCGTCACCCGCACCGAGGCCGGGTAGCGCGCTTCACTCGCACCAGGCGTAGTCGACGGCCCAGTCCAACAATCAAGCGGAGCGCGACGTCAGGCCGGTGAAGGTTCAGCAACGAACCTCCGGTGGCTGCTGGCGGACCCTGGCCGGCCTCGTCGATTTCGCCGTCGTGCAGTCCTATCTCTCGACCGCCACCAAGTGGGGCCTGAACACCCTCGACGTCCTCGAACGCCTCTTCACAACTGGCCCCTGGCTACCGCCCGCCGCCGAACCCGGCTGACACGGCCAGCCTGCCATACCGCCATCACCAATCCCGCGCGCGTCGCGCACGGGGCTCTCCGCCCCACCCTGACGCAGACAAGCGTCAAATGCACCGCCTACCACCCGAGCTGAACAGCTACCCCTCGGGGTACAACGTTGGTGGAGTTGCCATAAGTGCAGCAGACTGTCAGGTCGTAGGCGCGCGGGACTCCGGTGTGCCCGCTCGTGAAGAGGAAAACGTGCCACCCGTAGCGCACCTGCGTTTCTTGGGTGCCCCATAGGCATGACCTGAGCTTGTCGTTTAACCTTTTGGCGTCACGCTGCGTGATAGGTGCAGGTGGCATGACGTGGTCCCGCGTGTCGACCTGACATGAAACGACCTCCTGTCGATCATGGTTTCTCGCCAAAGGAACCCTGATCGTCAGAAGGCCGTGGCGGAGAGCTTGCCGCACGAGTCAGCGCACGTCGAGCACCTTGCCGTGTTGTCGGCGTTTCGCCGGGAGCTGTATGGCTGCCTGACCCGGCGACTGGACGCGTTGTTCGAGTGGACGCGGTGCTGTGCGCGGGCGGCCCGGTCCACACGCTGGTGGGCCCGTCGCAGGTAGCGGAGCACCGGCGGGCCACGGCGCCCTTTACGGCGCGGTCAACCAGGGCCGCCTCGAGGTGGGCCGGCTGCGCCGGGCGCTCGCCGGGCTGCCGTTGCCACGCGCGGCGGACGGGCGCCTCCGTGCTGGGAGCGGACGTAAGTCCGTGGCTGCGCCCGGACGCGGCGACCAGCCCGGGCCGGCTGTTCTGCCATACCTACGGCCGTGGGAAAGGTAACGCCCAGATGATCCCCGGCTGGCCCTACTCTCGTTCATCGCCGCGCTGGAACCGGGCCGGTCGTCGTGGACGGCACCGTTGGACGCTGCAGAAGGCGCCGGGCAGCGTGGTGTGACGACGCGTATGCCAGCCAACGGTGCCGTCGGTTCGGGAGCGGCCTGGTCGCCGCCGGGAGAGGACATTCTATGGGAACCCTTCGAAAAAAGTGTTTTCGGTCGCCGTACACGATCCCGATCCGCGCCATCGATGAAGCCAGTTCGGCGACCAGCCGATCCCACAACAGCCGACAGGTCTACCAGCCCGGATTCCCGCGAGTGACGTTGCAGTACTAATCCTTTGCGACCGTGGAAGCGTCGGCCGCGGTATCGGAGCGGACGGGTAGCAGGAGCCCGTGCAATGTCTCGGCGACCGCATCCATCACCTCATTCGGTTTCAAACTCAGCGGCGTTCCATACACGTAGAACCAGGACCGCTCCAGCATGGACATCGCCACCACACCAAGCGCGCCCTCCGCGCCCTCCGCGCGACCGGAATATTCCACGATCAGTCGACCCAAGCGCCGTGCGGTCCTCACGGTAAGCACGCGCACACGGACCCTAAATTCAGGGTCCTGCGGGCCTCCTTGCACCGAGGACAACATGAAGGCGCCGTGTTCGGCCATGAATTCGCAGTACTCCGTGACCCAGGCCCGTACATCGGACAACACACACGGCTTCGGCAGCTCACCCAGCCGCGCGATCACCGCCAACTGGCTCTTGTAGGTCGATGTTCCGAGCACCTCGAAAACCTCGAGCTTCGACGCGAAATAGGCGTAGAAGGCTCCGCGAGACAACCCACATGCGGTGGTGATGTGTTCGATCCTAGTGCCCGCATAGCCGCGTTCGAGAAACAGTGTTCGAGCCTTGTCGAGGATGAGTTGCCGGGTCTGCAACGCTTTCGCGTTGAGCTCCCAACGCGGCTCGCGCGTCAATGCGGTACGCGCTGACGCTCCGCGGGCCGCGTCGCTGGACGTCAGTTCCTTCTTCCCGGTGATCTCGTCACTCATCCTTCGACAGTCGATCCGGGGACCCATGACCGGTCCCCGATGACGGGACGGGTTGATGTGATCATGGGTCCGCCGGAGCCTTGGGTGCGCCGCTTCCCGCCAATCTACAGCCGCCCGACAGCGGTTGCGTCTGTCTTGCTGGTCGCCATGTGATCTCTTCTCGCGACGGTCAGTTGACGGGGAGGGGGTTCGGGTAGATGCCTGATTCCAGATAGGTGCGTACGTCGGTGATCGGGATGACGCCTTCGGGTGTGGCGATCGTCCCGTTGGCCCGGCACGCCAGCCCGTAGTAGGAGATAGTCGCCTTGGACTGGCAGTACGTGTACATGAAACGGCCGTAGGCCTCGATGACCACTGCGACGACACTGTCATTAGATTTCATTGTCAGTGACACTTTCGACGGAATCGACTGTCCTGTACGAGGATCCATCCAGAAGTCGAGCTCGCTAACCTCGATCTGCCCCTCGCCGAAGTGGCTGTGGTCGTTGCCAATGCTGGTGTGCCCGAATGTCACACCGGTGGCCTCCTTGATGTAGCTGAAGACCCGGAAGTCCTCATCGAGGAGCCAGATCCAATAGTGGCGTGACTTCCGTACGGCGCTCGCACCGTGCACCCACTGGTCGCCGATGATGACCTTCTCGTGCATCCCGATACCGCGCTGCAGTAAGTAGCTGTGCCCACCTGAGGAGACCAAGCCCTCCACCCACAGTGGCTGTTCAATCCCGGCGATCCCGTTGGTCTGCAAGTCGGAGAATGCTCCCAGGAAGCGAGACGCGTCGCACAGCCCACCCATCGTCACATCGAAGTCGACCCCGGCATGCTCGCCCTTGATAGTCCAATAGGGTACGTCAGCCGTGGTGATAAGATCACCTTCCGTCCAGACCACCTTGTCGCCGTCGCGCGTGACCTCGAGTGGCTGTGGCCGAACTGGGTCCGAACGCACGCCAATGTAGTCGTTGTCGTCAATTCCTTTGTACCGCTGCGATTTCGGTAACGCCATGAAGTTCGTCTGTCGCAACGTAGCTGGCTTCCCACCCCACGCTTCGCCGTTGACATTCAAAGCCAGGCTGACCGCGAAGACGTCGTGATCGTCCGTCTCACCGGTGATGAGAAACCCGCTGTCCTCCAGCAGATGCTTACCCGTGAAGTGTGGCTCACCCAGCTGGTCTCGATAACTGAGCGTCTCCTCCGGAGTCACGTCGCTGGTGGCAGCTCGCCGAACGGTCGTCACAAGTGTCTCCTCGTTGTGTACTGCAGGAAGGGATTCTGCCGTCTAGCAGTCCGTTGTCAGCGGACCGTGAATCCGGCATCGATGGGCAGCTGTATTCCGGTCACATACTTGGCTTCGTCGCCGACGAACCAATCCACGAGTTCGGCCCTGTCCACGGGCCGCACCAGCGATGAAGGCAGCTTCGCCTTCCAAGCCTGTCACCATCTCTGTGCCCGCGTTCCACTTCTGTCGTGGGTTCGGTGACGTCGGTCACAGTAGGCGACGCAGATTAGAAAGTCAACCATTGGTTGAACAGGCTGTAGGTGAATACCGCGCGCGGCACTGACAGGCAGTAGTCGGCCTCCTGAATGATCTTATTGGGTCGCGCCACTGGTGCGTGTGCGCTGGTCAGCCCGAAACTGCGCGTCGGGCGGCCCACCTGCCTCAGCAGTGGCACGCTGAACCCGTCTGGCAGCAGTTGTTTACTGCCGTCCACGCCCCGCCGGCCGCGGCCTGACTCACCCGTCACCGAGAAATCAGCTCTCCCAGGAACAACGGTGGAGAGGCTGGGCAGACCAGCGGCTACCGGCTACCCATAATCCTGTGGTCTGCGCGCCACAGGCCCACAGATCACACAGAACCTACGCCGGTGGATCCGGGATCAGCCGAGTTCACTGAACTGTCAGTTCCGCTGCACGGCAGTGGAGACTACGGTCGGTGCCGAGCCCGTCGCTCGATCGGGGTAGAAACTCGACGCCCACTTGCGCAACGCGGAGAAGCCCCTGTCTTCCGGTCCAGCCAATCCCGGCTTGACGAGATACCGCTGCCGGTTCCAGATGTTGATGTCATCGGGAAGCGCGGCCATTGCCTCCTTGAGCCTGCGGTCGCGGTGCTCCTCGCCGTCAGGGCCGCGGTCGACCCAGTAGCCGGCGAAGATTTCGGTGGTGTCCTCATCGACCGGTGTGGTGTTGATGGTGATGATCCGAATGCCGTCGGCGGTCTTTTCGATGTTGACGCTCGTGCCAAGACCGGAGAACCAGAGGCGTAGTGTGTTCATCGTGTCGGTAACCGGGCCCTCGTGTTGGGCCCAGCGGCGGCCGAACCCGACAACTGCGTGCCACGACGTGTCCGTTGTCTCCTCTGCCAGTACCAACGGAGCCAGTTTGGTGCCGTGTACGAAGCGGAAGTGCTGAGGGTCGACAGCGTTCTCGGCGACCATCTGAGGGTGTACCTCGAGTCCCGTCACGTGCTGGGGAGTCACAGGATAAAACTCGTGGCCTCTCAGCGCATCGCCGCCGACGTCGAGCGCGTCGAAAACGTCGAAATACGGTTCACGGCCGTCGACATCGTGCCAGATGTGGATGGATTCATTACGCTCGCAGACAGGCCACGAGCGAATGCGTCGACCGCGGTTGGGGCGATCTCGATAGGGGATGCTCACGTTCTTGCCGTCGTGTCCCCACACCCACCCGTGAAACGGGCATTGGATGCCCTGCTCGGTGACGCACCCGCCGAAGGCGAGGTTGGCGCCGAGGTGCTGACAGTAGGCATCGAGCACGTGGACCTCGCCTCGTAAATCACGATATGCGACGAGATCCTCGCTGAAATAGCGCAATGGCATGACGCTTCCTTCGGCCAGATCGGACGACCAGGCGACCTGGAACCATCCCGTCGGCTTCATGCTGAGGGGAGCGCGCATCAGAACCTCACAGACGGTTTAAGGGCGGTACTGACCGACCGGCGGTGACAGTGAAGCTATTTTATAAAATTAACACAATTCTACAGTCGTGTCAAATCGTAGATGTTCGGCGGTCCCGTGGGCGTGCGCGTCGAGGACCCCGGCCGGCGTTGCCCGTCGGGCGTGGTCGGGGTCGGCTGAGCGGGTCAGGGCGCTGGCCCGTCGCCGTGGTGGTGACCGGGTGGGGCGTCGTCGTCGCCCGGGCCTGCCAGGGGCGGGTAGCCATACGAAGAACCGTTCGAGTGCCGTGCCGTCGGGCGGTCTGCCTCCGGCTTCGGCGCAGGCGTCGAGGTAGTCGGTCAGGGAGGCGAGGGGTTCGTGGCCGTTGCGTTCGGCGGTCGCGGGCCGACGAACGGGTTGCGCAACGCCCGTTCCGCGGGATTGTTGTCCAGGGCGAGGTCGGGGAAGTCGCGGTGGCGGACCAGGCCGTCCCATTCCCGGTCGAGGGTGGCCAGCACCTTCTTCGCCGCCGGGTGCAGGCTGTGAAGCAGGACGTGCCGCCGGACATCCTCCAAAGGATGCGAGCCGAGCGTAAGAGGGTTGAGGCCCAGTATGGCAAGGGCAGCCTTGGGCCGTACAGCGACTTTGAGTGGGGCATGATAAACGGGAAGCTGTCGGCGTTGCGGTGGGTGCTGGGCGACGAGTGGGACTTCCTGGATACATAAAAACCAGGGGGCGTGGGAGCAGTAGCCGGCTCAAAGAGTGCGTAAGAATGCCTCGATCTCAAGCATATTGATACGGTCGTAGTCCTTTGGGTGTACGACCACCACCAGCTTTCTACACACCGGGTCTTCGCGGGAGCGAGCAGCGAATGAGAGAAGTATCATCCTGAGCAGGCTTTCGCGGTCCAGGCAGTTGATACAGGCCAGCTCGGAGCCAATAATAGGCATGGCAACATCACCGCGATGACCGTAAACATCGACGGCACCCCACCGGCAATCGGCAAGAAGCGGCTGAACAAGCTGAACGGCGTCGACGTGCGGAACCTGCTCAAGCGGGTGCGCGGCACCTGCCTGTGCTGCCTGCACGGCACCGACCGCCGCCGCCCTGTGAAGCAGCGTCGCTGCTGCGCGGTCGGGCGCTGCTGCCACCAAGCGCCGTCCGCCCGGCTCGTGCAGCCAGGTCCACAGCGTTCTGCGTAACGCCCTCGGCGCCGCAGTACGCGAGGAACTGGTCGGCCGCAACGTCGCGAAGCTCGCGAAGGTCTCCGGTCCGACCTACAAAGTGCACCGAGGGCTCAGCGCCGACCAGGCCAGCCACTTGCTCAAGGCCGCCGCGCACGACCGGCTATACGCGCTCTACGTCCTGGCCCTGAACCTGGGGCTGCGGCGAGGGGAGATCCTTGGCCTGCGGTGGGAGGACATCGACTTCGAGGACGAGACCCTTGCCGTGCGGCACTCGTTGCAGCGGGTCGGTGGGCAGCTGAGGGTGGTGGCGCCCAAGACGCGGACCTCGGAGCGAACCCTGCCGCTGCTGCCGCTGATCTCGAAGGTACTGCGCGAGCACCAGGCACGGCAGGACGCGGAACGCGAGACAGCCGGTGTGAACTGGCGGGAGACCGGCTTCGTGTTCACCACGGCGATTGGTACGCCTATCAAGCCGGACAACCTTCGCCGTAGCTAGCTGCCGCTGTGCGGCGTCCTCGGCTTGGAGGGCGTGCGCTTCCACGACATCCGCCACACCAGCGTCACGCTGCTGCAAATAGGCAGAGTTGCATCTGATGCAACATTCGGCAGTTTCTGTGATCGCCCGCGAGCAGGAGTTTCTGTGCCAGTGGGGTTTCTTCGCGCGCGCTGACGACATGGGCGACATGCCGTCTGACCTGCTGTGATTACTCCTTCGATGCATTCGATGACAGATTGTGGCGTCTGGTGACGTTGCGTTCGGTGCCGCGATGTGGCGGCTGGCGCAACGCGTGGGGAGACGCGGATATGCGGTCGAGGACCGCGGGCACGGCGGCGCTGGCGCTGGTGGACGGCGCGACGCCGCCGCGGGCGGAGCCGGTGCTGTTCGACGAGATGCTGGGCGGTTTCCGCCGTCAGCAGGTCAGCCGCCGGCTGAGCTCGTCGCTGATCGACGGCCGGGAACGGGTGGTGCGCCGTTTCCAGGCGGCCAGCGGCGGCTGGCCGTGGACGTGGACGCCGGCGCAGCTGGAGGGGTGGATCGCGGCGGGCGGCTGGGCGCACTCGACGGTGCGCTCGTACCAGGGCGCGGTCGCGCTGTTCTGTGACTACGCGTGCGATCCACGGTATGGCTGGGTCGCCGAGTGCGAGCAGCGGATCGGCGTGGCTCCGAGCCGGATCTGCCACGACGAGAACATGGCGAGGCATGTCGCCGACCATGAGGGCCGTCCGGAACGGCGACCGTTGACGCGCGCCGAGCTGCAGGCGTTCTTCGACGCGGCCGACGACCGGGTCGAGCAGCTCGTCGGCGGCGGACGCAAGGGCTGGCTGCCGGCGTTCCGCGACGCGACGATGTTCAAGGTGATCTACGGCTGGGGGCTGCGCCGGTCGGAGGCGGTCAAGCTCGACGTTGCCGACTTCTCGACGAACCCGGCAGCGCCCGCCCTCGGCTCCCTCGGTGTCTGCCATGTCCGGTTCGGCAAGGCGATGCGGGGCAGCCCGCCGCGGCGTCGCGCGGTCGCGACGGTGATGCCGTGGGCGGCCGAGGCGCTCGAGGTTCCGCCCCGGCCAACCGGCGGCGGCTACCCGTTGGACACGTTGGAGCGGCTCCGGAAGGCAAAGCAGGCGGTCGCGGCGGCCATCTACGGCCCGTAGCGGGTAAGGGGCCGGCGGATCCCGCCAGGCACCTGCCCGCGGCTGTCACCGCTGGCTAGTGCCGTGGCTGGCAAGGTTCGCCCGGTTTCGGTCGGCGTGGCTGGTGCGTTCCGTGGAGCGCGGCCGGGATGATCGGCTGCATGGCGGAGCGGGTGCGGGTCCGTCACATCGACCCGGACGAGGGACAGCGGCTGTTGCGGATCGTGAGACGGTCCTCGGGGTCGGTGGTGACGTGGCGGCGGGCGCAGATGATCCTGCTCTCGGCGCAGGGCATGACTCCAGCGAAGATCGCGGAGGTGACGTTCACGTCGGAGGACCGGGTCCGCGATGTGATCCACAACTTCAACGACGACGGGTTCGACTCGCTCTACCCGAAGTACGCGGGTGGCCGGCCGCGGAAGTTCAGCCTGCCGGAGCGCCGGGAGATCAAGAAGATCGCGAAGTCGCGGCCGTCGGAGCATCAGCTGCCGTTCTCGACCTGGAGTCTGTCGAAGTTGGCGGAGTTCCTGGTCGCTGAGGGGGTGGTCGACGACATCAGCCATGAGGGCCCGCGGGTTCTACTCCGTGAGGAGGGCGTCTCCTTTCAACGCCTGAAGACCTGGAAGACGTCGACCGATCCGGACTACGAGGTGAAGAAGGCCCGCGTCGAGCATCTCTACGCGATCGCGGACGGGCAGGTCACGCCGGAGGACGGCGAACCGACGGTCGTGATCTGCGTGGACGAGTTCGGTCCGCTGAACCTGCAACCCCGGCCAGGTCGGTAGTGGGCTGGCGTCGGCGGCAAGAACCGTGATCCGAAACGAGGGCCGCGTCGGCGGCAACGGGCGACCTACACCCGCAAGCTGGGTGTCCGTCATCTGCTCGCCGCCTACGACCTGAACCGCGACCGGCTCTACGGCCATGTCAAAGCGGTCAAGGGCCGGACCCAGTTCCTGGCGTTCTGCCGCTACCTACGCGGCCTCTACCCACCCGACGTTCGGATCGCGATCATCTGCGACAACCTTCAGCCCGCACCTGTCCACGAAGAAGGACTCGAGGGTCGGTGACTGGGCCGCCTCGGCGAACGTCGAGATCACCTACACCCCGACCTACTCTTCCTGGCTGAACCGCATCGAGGCCCAATTCACCGCCCTGCGCTAGTTCGCGCTCGACGGCACCGACCACCGCAACCACCGCGCCCAGGCATCCATGATCCGCCGGTACATCATCTGGCGGAACCAGCACGCCCAAGATCAGCGACTCAAGCGGATCGTCGACCGGGCCAACGTTGCCTGATGCGGCACTAGCTCGCCCAGCAGCCGCGACCGCAACAGCGCATTGTCGATCGTGGAGGCCGCAGCGAGCACCTCGGCGAGCACCTCGGCCCGACGACTCTCAGGCAGGTACGGCGCTAGCTCGCCCAGCAGCCGCGACCGCAACAGCGCATTGTCGATCGTGGAGGCGGCGGCGAGCGCCTCGGCGAGCGCCCCGGTCGGCGCGCAGCTTCAGTCACTCGGCCACCTTTCGGAATCGTCACCGAGGCATTCAGCGCGCTGGCGGAATGGGCGCACAATTGGACATCGTCCGTCACCCGAGCGGGGCCCATCCGCGTCGATGACCCAGCCAGCCGGTCGTCACCGGCCCTGAACGGAGGTGGTTGCCCCATGACGGACCCGCTCATCATCCTCGCGACGATCGATCGTGCTCGCCGTCATCCTCGCTCCGCGTCAGCGGTAACGAGGGGGGTGGATCGGGGATCGCCCTCGGTTCACTCCGGCTCGTTCTTTTCTCTCTCAGCTACGCGCGCAGTCCCGCCGTCGGACCCTTGCCCCACTGCGCCGTCCCCGACCGCGGAGATGCACGCCGCCCTGATCCCGGTACACCGACGACCCACGCACGCCTCGGCCCTGTCGACGTAGCCACCATCGGTGGTGACCAGCCCAGACCGGGCTCGCGGCCAACCGCACCGCCGAAAAACCCACCTGGCGACCAATGATCAACCAGATCGCCCGCGTCGGTCTGAGCCGACGAGCCCACCGCACGGACGGGCTCAGTAGCATCTCGCGGTCGAGGAAGCCATAAGACGTTTGCCCCGGTCATTGAGCGACCAGATCTCGGGCCGACGCAACGCCCGCCTCCGTTTCACCCGCGCGATGCTCAACTATCCCTACTACACGTGCTGGTGCGACCGGGACATGGCAGATTTGAAAGAGTGTCGACGAACCGATGTCCGCGAAGTGGTGTATGTGCCGCGGTAGATCGCGGCCTGCTTCGGCTGAAGGAGATCACTGATCCGTCCGAGGACTCACCAGCGGTCCGTAGCGGTTCGGGGTCGGGCGCATAAGGAGAGGGTGGACATGCCAAACATCAGCGTCGACTACGAGGCCGTGCGCAGCGCGGCCGCCCGGCTTACCGCCGGGAAGAACGACATGGAAACGCAGCTCACCCAGCTGAAGAACCTCATCGACGGGCTGGTCGCCAGCGGCTTCCGGACCGATCTGGCCTCCCACAGGTTCAGCGCGTCCTACGACCAGTGGCACACCGGGACGGCGAACGCCGTCGCCGGCCTCGACGGTATGGCGTCGTTCCTGAACACGGTCGTGGCCCAGCACGAGAACCTGGACTCCACGCTGAGCAACACCGGAGGCTGACCGCCTCAACTTCTTCTGTTCGTGATGTCGACGCGTGGAGGTCGAGGTAGTGGCGGACTGGTCGGTGCTGGGTCTGGAGGCCGATCCTGTTCCGGGTGATCCGAACGCTGTCGGGGATCTCGCGGCCCGGTTGTCCGGGCAGGCGGGCCTGGCGGATACGAACACCGACCGGCTGCGGGCAATCGCCGCGAACGGCGGCGATCTCCAGATGGTCGGGGACTACGCCCCGCACTATCTCGACGCGCTGCACGATCTGCCGGGTGACCTGGCGAAACTTGCCGCCGCCTACCACAGCTGCTCCGCAGCGTTACGGACCTACTCCTCCAGTCTCGCGGCGGCCAAAACCCAGGCCGGCACCGCGCTGCGTAACGGCACGGACGCCGCCCTCCGCTACCAGGCGGCGCTCGGTCAGGTCCACCTTCTGCTGCCTCCGGACCGGGACGCCCGGCTAATTCCCCGCGACGAGCTGTCCGATCATTCGATCGCGCTGGCCACCGCTGCCTGGGAGTTCCCCGACCTGACCGAACAGGTCCGCCTGGCCGCCCGCCGCGGCCAAGCGGCCCAGGCCGACCGGGCCCGAGCCCGCCAGCTCGCGCTGGACGCGGCCCAGCTGCGCGACGAGGCCGCCAGCACCTGCGCGCACCAGATCAACGAGGCCCTGTCCCACAGCGGCATCAAGAACAAACCCTGGTACGAGAAGGCCTGGCACACCGTCTCCGAACCCTTCCGCTCCTGGCACGCCTTCCTGGGCCTCTGCCGGGACGTGGCCCTGGTCGCCGGCGCCGTCGCGCTGGTCATCTCCGGACCGATTGGGGTCGCCCTGGCCGGCATCGCCCTGGTCGCGGGCGCCGCCGCGCTCGGGGACTCGTTAGGCCGCTTCGCGGCCGGGCGAGGGTCGTTCACCTCGGTCGCCCTCGACGCGCTCGGGGTGATCCCAGGCGACCGGGAGCTCGCCGCGGCCGGCCGGATGAGCCGGGGCCTGCGGCTGCTCACCGGCGGTCTGGCCCGGGGCGAGGGAAGCCGGCTCATTTCCGTCGGGCTGCGCACGACCGCCACGGCGGCGGCGTTGCGCCGGGCCCGCGACATCGTGACCGCCGTTCCGTTCGGGCTGAGCCAGGCCCGGGCCGCGCGCGGCACCCTCGCATTGTCCGAGGTGTTCACGAAGACCGCGAAATGCCGCTTCCTGGGCCGGGACCCGATCGAGCTGTCCACCGGCCAGATGATCATGAGGCAGACCGATGTCGAGCTGCCCGGCATCCTGCCCTGGGCGCTGCAACGGACCTACATGTCGTCCTATCAGGCCGGCCGGGCGTTCGGCCCGTCCTGGAGTTCCACTCTCGACGTTCGGCTCGAACTCGACGATCAGGGTGTCTGCTACGCCGCCCCCGACGCCGTCCTGCTGGCCTACCCCCACCCCGACCCGGGCAGTACAGTAATGCCGGAGCGCGGGCCGCGGCTACCGCTGACCCGCACCGACACCGGCGAATACGTCATCGTCGACGACGAAGCCGGTCAGGCCCTGCACTTCGCGGTCCCCGCCTTCGGCCAGCGTCAGGTCGGCCTGCCGCTGGCCGGGATCGTCGACCCCAACGGCAACCGAATCACTTTCGACTACACCGCCGACGGGACGATCCGCGCGGCCCGGCATTCAGGTGGCTACACCCTCGCCTTCGACACGACCGGCGGACTGGTCACCGCTGTTCGCCTGCTCACCGGCCCCGGCCAGCCTGACCAGGAACTCATCCGCTACGGCTACGACCGCTCCGGCCGCCTCACCGACATCGTCAACTCCTCCGGCCAGCCCCTGCGCTTCGACTACACACCCGAAGGCCGGCTGACCCGCTGGACCGACCGCAACGGCACCACCTACGACTACACCTACGACACCGCCGGCCGGGTGATCGCCACCACCGGCTCCGCCGGCACCCTCAGCGGCACCATCCGCTACGACGAGGCCAGCCGGGTCACCGTCGAAACCAACTCGCTCGGCCATACCACCGAGTACCACTACAACGCGGCGCTCCAGCTCGAACGGCGGATCGGCCCGGCCGGCCACACCACGGGATACACCTGGGACCGGTACGACCGGAAGCTCACCGAGACCGACCCGTTGGGCCGCACCTACGCCTACGCCTACGACCCGGCCGGGAACCTGTCCGAGGTCGTCTATCCCGATGGAACTAGCAACCGTTCGGTGTGGAACGATCAACGCCGACCCGAACGCCTCGTAGGGCCCGACGGCGCGGAATGGCACTACGCCTACGACGAGCGCGGCAACCTCACCGCCGCCGTCGACCCCACCGGCGCCCGTACCCTCTACCGGCACGACGCCAGCGGCGCCATCGTCGCAATCACCGACGCACTCGGCACCGTCTACCGGCTCGAGAACGATTCCGCCGGCCTCCCCAGCACCACGATCGACCCGGCCGAGGCCGTCACCTCCTACGAACGCGACGCGCTCGGCCGGATTACCACGATCACCGACCCCCTGGGCGGCGTCACCCGCCACGTGTGGACCGTCGAGGGCCGCCTCACCGCCCGGGAACTGCCCGACGGGACTCACGAACGCTGGACCTACGACGGCGAAGGGAACCAGATCGAGCACACCGACACGGCCGGTTTCACCACCCGCACGGACTACACACATTTCGACCGGCCCGCGGCCCACACCGACCCCGACGGCACGCGCACGCGCTTCACCTACGACACCGAGTTGCGGCTCACGACCGTCACCAACCCGCAGGGGTTGACCTGGCGCTACGACTACGGCCCTGCCGGAAATCTCATCCGGGAAATCGACTTCGACAACCGGGTGCTCGCCTACACCTACGACGCCGCCGGCCAGCTCACCTCCAGCGTCAACGCCGCCGGAGAATCCCGCACCTACACCCACGACCTCGTCGGCAACCTGATCAGCAAAGCCGGAGCGGACGACGAAACCACCTTCGCCTACGACCCCGCCGGCCGCGTCATCCGCGCGACAAGCCCCGACGCGGACGTGGTCCTCACCCGCGACCCTCTCGGCCGCGTCCTCACCGAGACGACCAACGGCCGCACCGTCACCTCCGCCTACGACGCCATCGGCCGCCGCATCTCCCGCACCACCCCGTCCGGCGCCGTCAGCCACTGGGACTATGACTCCCGGGGCCTCCCCCGATCCCTCCACACCGCCGGTCACAGTCTCACCTTCGACCGGGACCGTGCCGGCCGCGAAACCCGGCGGTCGATCGGACCCGACGTCCAGCTCACCCAGGCCTGGGACACCAACCATCACCTGCTCTCACAGACCGTCACCGCCGGAAGCGCACGGACCAGAACCGCGAGCGGAGCCGGCGACCAAACCCGGCTACTCCACCGCCGCGACTACACCTACAGCCCCGACGGCTACCTCACCGCCATCGATGACCTCCGCGCCGGCGTCCGCCGCTACGACCTCGATCCCCTGCGCCGGGTCACCGCCGTTACCGGCGCCAGCTGGCGCGAGCGCTATGACTACGACCCGGCCGGCAACATCACCGAGGCTGCCTGGCCGTCACCCAACCCGGATGACGACCGCGCCGTCCAGGGCGGCCGCGACTACGCCGGCACCCTCCTGCGCCGCGCCGGCACCGTCCGGCACGAGCACGACCCTCAGGACCGCCTCACCCTGCGCCAGCGCACCCGCGGGTCGACCACGCCTGAGACCTGGCATTTCAGCTGGGACGCCGACGACCGGATGACCGGCGCGACGACGCCCGACGGCCAGCGCTGGCGCTACACCTACGACGCCTTCGGCCGCCGCGCCGCCAAGCAGCGCCTCACCGACGACGGCCGCGTCGCCGAACAGACCGACTTCACCTGGGACGGCCCCACCCTCGCCGAGCAGACTCACATCGACGGCGGCCGCGCCGACGTCACCACCTGGGACTGGGAGCCGGACACCTTCCGCCCCCTCACCCAGACCTCACGCCGCCGCGCGTCCGATGGCGCCGACCAGGAATGGTTCGACACCCAGTTCCACACCATCATCACCGACCTGATCGGGACCCCCACCGACCTGATCTCCCCGGACGGGGACGTCGGGTGGACAGCCCGGCCCACCCTCTGGGGCATCGATCCGTCGCCAGCACCCGGCACCGTCGACTGCCCACTCCGGTTCCCCGGCCAGTACCACGACCCCGAAACCGAACTCGACTACAACCTCCACCGCCATTACGACCCCACCATCGGCCGCTATACGTCCCCCGACCCCCTCGGGCTTGCCGCCGCGCCTAATCCCGCCGCTTACACAGACAACCCGCTCCTGTGGTTCGACCCGCTCGGCCTCGCGCCTCAAGAATGTCTGGAGATCGCCGATAATGCCCCCTGGGTGATCGGCAAAAAGAACGATCTCGACGCCTATCGCGGCAACCCCCTCTACCGAGTCCTTAATGAGCCCCCGTCGGTTTACCTCTGGCCAAAGAACGCACTCTGGCTACAGAAGGCGATCGTCCGCAACCGCAAGATACTCGCCGCTAGCGACCCAGAACTTGCCTACGGCCTCTTTGGGGATGAGGTGAACATGCTCCAGTACGCCGGCTATAAAACAAGGTTCCACGAGTCCGGGGGGCCCGGCGGAATCGCCTACTGGGAGTTCAAAGGGCCACGAATTCTTGGCTCCGCGATAAAAATCCATGGATTGAGCAGGTACTTCAAGGATAATCCGCTGGACTGGAGTAGGATACCTTAGGGAAAGATCCGATCACCAAAGAACTCTAGCGTGAAGGGATGGGATGACGTCGTTGACAGGAAAACCCGAGGCGTCCGACCTAGCATGCCTCACGGGCTCAGCCCAGGACATCCGGGCCTACGAGCGCAGCATCACTCATGAAACACGCGACTCCGAAATCACCGCGCTTATCGCAAAAGTCGAGCAGAGAAATGGCCTGGCCGCACTAACTGCGATGATCGAGCCAGGACGACACTCGGCCATTCTCAATATCTATGCGCAGCGGACCGCCTCACTCGCCGTCCAACACAATGACCAGGGCCTCCTGCGTCTCGGGTTGCTGGCGCTAGCGGTGGCCTCCGTGAAGACAGAAGACTTTCGCGACAACCTCGCCACGCAAGCGCTCCTGTGGCGAAGCACCGAACTGCTGGCGCTGAACCCACGGGAAGAGTTCGAGCGCGCAGCCGCCCGAGTACCGGCGGCCGCCGACTTCTTCCGCGAGTGGATTG